>OGMB01001224.1_pt1 | contig 11760 bp, 5 predicted proteins | sample 1573001 | NCBI WGS metagenome assembly OGMB01 (sample SAMEA2581921, study PRJEB24529) | metagenome | biome: Human gut stool | place: China | collected 2011
GTTCTTATGTTCCCGCGGTAAGCGTTACAAAGCCGCGCAGCGGCCTTATGTCCTTTTGTCCTTATGTTCTTATGCCTCCCGCGTTAGCGGCTACCAAGCCACGCAGCGGCGTCAGCACAAACGCAGCCCGCTAAGCATCTACATTAGCATAAATAGCGTTCTTCTCAATAAACTCGCGGCGCGGACCTACATCGTCGCCCATAAGCATGGAGAACACATAATCGGCATCAGCGGCATTCTCGAGCGACACCTGCTTGAGCAGACGCGACTCAGGACACATGGTAGTGCTCCACAACTCCTCGGGGTTCATCTCACCAAGACCTTTGTAACGCTGCGTCTTGATGCTGCCCTCGGTGCCATCGCCATATTTGTCCATAAACACCTGACGGTCGCGGTCGTTGTAGCAATACTCCGACACCTTGCCCTTGGTGCACTTGTAGAGGGGCGGCATGGCAATGTAGAGGTAGCCGTCTTGAATAATCTGCGGCATGTAGCGGTAGAAGAGTGTCATGATGAGGGTGGCAATGTGCTGACCATCGACATCGGCATCGGCCATGATGATAACCTTGTGGTAGCGCAACTTGTCGAGGTTGGCCTCCTTTGAGTCCTCGCCCATGCCAAAGCGTATGCCCAGGGCCTGAATGATATTGTTCACCTCGTCGCTCTCAAACGCCTTGTGCCACATGGCCTTCTCCACATTAAGTATCTTACCACGCAGAGGCAGAATGGCTTGTGTGGCACGGCTGCGGCCCTGCTTGGCAGAACCACCGGCCGAGTCACCCTCGACAAGGAACAACTCGCAGATGGCAGGATCCTTCGATGAGCAGTCGGCCAGTTTGCCGGGCAGTCCGCCACCCGACAGCGGACTCTTACGCTGCACACTCTCACGCGCCTTGCGGGCGGCAATGCGGGCGGTGGCGGCAAGTATCACTTTGTCTACTACGAGCTTGGCCTCCTTGGGGTGTTCCTCGAGGTAGTTTGTCAGCGCCTCGCCCACGGCCTGGTTTACAGCACCGGTCACCTCGCTGTTGCCAAGTTTTGTCTTGGTCTGGCCCTCAAACTGCGGTTCGGCCACCTTGACGGAGATGACGGCAGTAAGGCCCTCGCGGAAGTCCTCGCCCGATATTTCCACCTTGGCCTTCTCTATCTGTTTGGCGGCAGTTTCCTCGGCATACTTTTTGAGCACACGGGTAACAGCCTGACGGAAGCCCACAAGGTGTGTACCGCCCTCGATGGTGTTGATGTTGTTGACGTAAGAGTGTATATTCTCGCTGTACGAGGTGTTGTACATGATGGCCACCTCGATGGGTATGTTGTTCTTCTCGGTGTTGAGATAGATCACATCGTCGAAAAGGTGCTGGCGCGAAGAGTCGATGTAGCGCACAAACTCGCGCAAGCCGAGGTCGGAATGGAACACGTCCTTGCGCTGGTTGCCCTCCTCGTCGGGACGCTGGTCGGTAAGGGTGATGGTGATGCCGGCGTTGAGGTAAGCCAGTTCGCGCATGCGGTTGGCCAGTATCTCGTACTTGTAGGTGGTGGTGGTAAAGATGGTGGGGTCGGGCCAGAAGTGCTGGCGTGTACCCCGAATGTCGGTGTCGCCCACCACGGCCACAGGTGCCTGCGGGTGGCCTTTGGCATACTCCTGACGGTAGATTTTGCCATCGCGGAACACCTCGCTCACCATTTTGGTGGAAAGGGCGTTCACACAACTCACACCCACGCCGTGCAAACCGCCTGACACCTTGTAGGAGCCCTTGTCAAACTTACCACCGGCATGGAGCACAGTCATTACCACCTCGAGTGCCGAACGGTGCTCTTTGGGGTGCATGTCGACGGGGATACCACGTCCGTTATCCTGCACGATGATGGAGTTGTCGGTGCAGATAGTCACCTCGATGTGGGTGCAATAGCCTGCAAGTGCCTCGTCGATGGAGTTGTCCACGGTTTCGTAAACCAGGTGGTGCAAGCCCTTTTCACTGATGTCGCCAATATACATGGCGGGGCGCTTGCGCACGGCCTCCAGGCCTTCGAGCACCTGAATGTTACTGGCGCTGTATGCCGAAGCGCCTTTCTTTTCAAGATCTTCCATTATAGGGATTATGAGTAGTTAGCATGTTGGAGTGCGCAGCGTGTGTACACCTGCACATATTAGCGTACAAATATACTCATTTATTTTGAGTTACAGGGCATAGATGCGGCTGATAAACACATTGATCGCTACCACCAAACGCAAGCACTAATGGGGGCGACGCGTCTCGCGTCGGAAAAAGAGGCAGATACTTATTTCGCAGAGTTTGTTTTCACCTTTCTCTATTCCCGACGCGAGACGCGTCGCCCCCATTAGTGTTAGCGTTTGGTGCTTGCGTTTTGTGGTAGCGTTTGGTGATTGCGTTTGTCGCAGAGTGGCATTATTAGGAAGCACAAAACGCTACCTCTAATAGCACAAAACGCTAACACTAATGGGGGCGACGCGTCTCGCGTCGGAAAAAGATGCAGCTACTTATTTCGCAGAGCTTGTTTTCACCTTTCTCTATTCCCGACGCGAGACGCGTCGCCCCCATTAGTGCTTGCGTTTGGTGATTGCGTTTATCGCAGAGTGGCATCATTAGGAAGCACGAAACGCTACCTCTAATAGCACAAAACGCTACCTCTAATGGGGGCGACGCGTCTCGCGTCGGAAAAATTTAGTTACGCTGAAAGCGACAGGGCATGAAAAAAGGTGCGCCCCACGTTGGAGGGACGCACCTTATTTAATTATTGCATGTCAGCTGAACGGGTCAGCTGTGATGCAGGCTTTGTTACTTAACAAGCACCTTCTGACCACCGATTACGTAAACACCAGCGGGGAGGTTCTTGGCAGCGTTGCTGCTCTTAACACCCTGACGGAGGAGCTTGCCATCGATGCTGTAAACGTCAACCTTGGCAGGAAGTACGATTACCTTAGTAGCGTCGATGCCAGTGAGGGCATTGCCAACCTGCTTGCCGAGTTCGAGTGTTGCGTCACCCTCATCAGCAGTAGTTGAAGCGTCACCGTTGAAGTAAGCGCCGTTGGCAGCGATGTCAGCACCAGCTTCAGGAGCTACAGCTACAGCACCACTGTTGTTGATGTAAGCCTTGCCTGCGGGGATCTTGACAGCTTCGGTCAATACACCCTGGAGGCCGTTTACGTTCTTAGTTTCGTAAGTGTAGTTACCTTCAGTCAAGTCGTTGGCAGCTACTACCTGAGTAAAGCCAATTGAACTTGGAGCGGCCTTAGTAGCGATGACCATTTCTACATTGTAGATGAACGGCGTACCGGCTTCAACTACATCTTCGTATGCGCCAAGCACAAGCTTGTCACCGTTTACACCAATTACCTTGTACGGTGTGATGAAACCGTCGGTCGGGTCGATGTCTACTGCGAATGTACCAGCATAGAACTGGCCTTCCTTCACGTTAGGAATATAGAAAGCCTGAGTAGCGATCTTATCCTTTGCCACCTCTTCGATGAAGAAGTTAGAGTTAACGTCGGCAGTATCGTTCCATGTTACAATGGTGTTGAATGCAGCCTTTGCATTCATATACTGGGTTACACCATTCTCGTCCTTGCCTGCGTTGAAGCGGAATGTTTCAGGTGCGATACCCTCTACATTGATAGGAGTAGCCTCGACGCTCTGGTAGATCTTACCATTAGCACCAGTGAGGTACATACCTGTAGCGAGGTTGCGGAAAGTAATCTGACCATTGGCAGAAGCCTCAGCCTTCCATACGAGGCGTGCATCGTCAGCAACGCTGATAGTATCCTGCAACTTGGTGAAGTCAGCATCAGCAAATGAGGCAGAGTCGTTAATGGCAGAAGAGCCATCCATACGGTAGAAGCGAACTGGAGTAAAGCTGCCAGTTACTTCGGTAGTAGCATTGTTGCTCTCTGAGTAGATGATAGCACGGTAAGTAACACCCTTTGAATCGTTGCCAGCCTTGTTCTCAAACTTCTTAGCAGCACTACGGAGTGTGTAGAACTTGCCAGCTTCGGGCAACTTGATAGAAGCCTTGAACTCGGCCACAGTTGCATTGATTTCGTTAACAGCAGCATTAATGTCAGCGAGCTTAACGCTGTTGAAGCTCTGATACTTGGTTATAACGTTAGCGAGTTTTTCAGCAACAGTAGTAGGATACTGAGCAAGCTTGTCACCAATCAAGTTCTTAGAGCTTGCAGCGTTGTAAACGCTTGAGGCTTCAGCCAAAGCAGTTGTTACGCGGCTGGGATCGGGGTAGTTGTTGTTGAAAGCATCGAGCGCAGCCTGCAATGAAGCAATCTGAGCGTCGGTAGCAGAGCTGTCAGCCACCTGCTTGCCAGCAGCTTCAATCTGGGTCTGGAGTTCTGTAATTACAGCCTCATTGGTGTTCTGCACGTCCTGAAGCTCGGGAGTGTAGCTCTTCACTACGGGTTCGGCAGCCTCCCAAATGTTGAGCTTAGCTATAGCAAAGTAACCACGGTTAGTCAGGGGATTAGTTGCATTGAAGATCGTCTTAGTGGCAGCGAGCTTGATGTAAGCGTATGAGCCATCGAGGTGCATAGCAGCAACACCTACTGCATCGGGAACGGTTTTGGTTCCGCCTTCAACCTTCTTCTTACCCTTTTCATCTACATCAGTGTAAGTTACAGCAACAGAGTCAGTGTAGTTGATGTCGGCCAATCCCTGGAACTTCCATTCGGTAGCATTGGGATGTTCCTTGTCAAACTTGTTGGCACCATAAACGGCGAACTGAGTGGGGTAGTCGTCGCCACAAGCACGCTTAGCCACCTTAACCAGAATGTCGCCAGTAGCGTCTTGTTCGAGCTCGGCTACGAGGTAGTGGTTCTTGCTGATGCTGGGTTCAAACGCGCCACCTGACCAAGAAGAGTGGAAGTAAGTAGTGCCATCCCAACCTTCGCTTGTAAGGGCTTCGTAAGTACCTTCGCCACCCTGCTTGTTGTTGCAATACCAAGGCGTGTTTTCCTCTTCGCCAGTGTGACGCACGAGAGCGCCTTCGGCAGAGAAGTCGTTGTCGAGCACATAGCCGGCAGCGGGAGCATAAGAGATGCCCTTGTTAAGAGCAAATACTGCATCGCCATAAAGGGTTGCAAGCTTTTCGTTGCGCACCTGCTGCTTGGCTTCTTCCAACACAGCGTTAAGTTCATCTTCGGTAACTGACTCGAATACGAACTGGTTGCCCGGATCGTTGTCGTAGTTCCAATTAAGCAACCAACCTGCGGGGTTGGTGCAAGCACGCTCGGTGTTCTTGGTATTCTTGATGTAGAATGATGAGAGGTTGAACTTGTCGCCAGTCTCAGCACCCTTGCGCAACATTACGATGTTTTCGCTCTGGCTCAAACCATAGTGGTTGGCTACAGCAATCTTGTGAGTGAAGTAGAGGCCAGTCAGCACATTCTGGATAGTGGCTGAGTCGCCATTTACCAACTTCACACGCCACAAGTACTTCACAGCATCGGCGTCGAGCTTGGCAGGCTTGGTGTAGTTGCCATTGGCGCTGATGTAGTCCTTACCATTGCCCTTGTCGCCATAAAGGAACATGGTATTGCCCGCATTGAACATACCACGGCTATCGTGAATGAAGTAAACGCCATCGACCATGGGGTTGGTAGAAGTCTTCAACTTTTCGATAGAAGATTCGATGCGGTTGCAGAGGTCGTTAACCTGCTCGTCAGTGAGTGTGAATTCGTCGGCATTGAGTGCGGCGTTAGCATCAGTGTAAGCTGCGTGGGCAGCTTCTACGAGTTCGGTAGGACAAGCACCAGGATAGGTACCTGCAAGATAAGTTACTGCAGGATCGGTGTTGTTGGCAAAGTATGCGTCCATGTACGCCTGGAGCTTCTCCTTACCCTGGGGCTCGTCTACAGCATGAATCTGCCAAGCATTGGTATCTTCATAAACTGCGTAGAAGGGCTTGTAGTAGTGACCAAGGAACTGGATAGAACCATTAGCCGAGGGCTGCTTTGTAGCGAGCACAAAGCTGGGCTGGCTCAAGTCCTGAGCTTGACCCTGAGTGGTCTTAGAACGGGGATCTGTGCCATTCTCAACAGCCAAAGACACAGTGAACTGCATGGCCTCAGCCTTGTCTGCAGTCACAGCGATACCGTAACCACCGAAAGGATAGTCAGAAGTATCATATTGAGAGGTTTGTTCGTCATCGGTCGTCTGCAAGGTGTAATCCTTAACATAAAGACCGGTTGATACTTGTTTCAGGACGTAGAGGTTGAGTCCGTCAACTTGACCCGACACTTGTTCGAGGCGGTAACGGCAGTCCTTGGTTACAGTGCTCGAATAGCCCTGTCCGCAAAGGTACTGACCACCACCCATGTTACCCGTACCGTTGAGGAGGATATCCTGGCTTGTCACAGCTTCCACTGTTTCAAGGAGGTTACCCTCTCTGTACGCCTGGGCCATAGCGCCGGAGATTCCTACTACCATGAGCAGGAACAATGAAAGGAAATAGTTGTAAAACCTTTTCATTTGCGTAAGTGATTTATAAAGTTAAACATAGAATTGAGTTTCAACAGATTTAAGGAGCGTTTCTGCACCCCCGATGTGGTGCAATGCGCGCACCATACCATATTACGTGGCAAAGATAGTGAAATGTTTTTCAATGTAACAAAGTTTTCACGCATCTTTTTTCAGATTTAATAGAACTTAGTGTTTGATGTTGCTAAGAGCGGTGTGCAATTTGGGGTGTTTGTGCAGGCTGCAAAATGGTGTAGTTTCCCTCACAGCGCTTTTCGGTTGTTTTGCTTGCATCTTGCACTTTTTACCTGCACTGAGCTGATAATCAGCACTTTGCGTAGTGTAGGTATACCTGCACTCTGCCTGCACTGGCACTTGCACTTGCCTGCACTGGGTGTCACACGTGCGTGCACTGGGTGTCACACATGCGTGCGCTGGCAACGGGTGTTGTGTGTCATGGCAGGGACGTGTGCCGGCATAGGGAGACAGGCGCGGCGGTTGCTCCTATCGGTATTTCGCGCTCCCTATACTGACATGAGCGGGTGGCGTGATTGTGGCGCTGCGTGCATGGCACAGTTTTTTTAATGCAGGCTGTGTGTAGTTGGGTGTGTAGTTTAGTGTGTATTTAGTGTAGGTAGTGTGTAGTTTAGTGTAGGCAGTGTGTAGGTGTACCTACACTGCGCAAAGTGCTGATTATCAGCTTAGTGCAGGTAAAAGTGCAAGATGTAGGTAGAATGACTATTTCCTATTTTTAGGGGTATATGGTGGCATGTTGGCTTGCTGCAATAGTTTGACGCAAGCACTAAACGCTAACACTAATGGGGGCGACGCGTCTCGCGTCGGGGAAATGCAAGAGCACTAACTCCACGCCTGTTTGGGTGCCTTTGCCTTAATGCCCGACGCGAGACGCGTCGCCCCCATTAGTGGTAGCGTTTGGTGCTTGCATTTAGTGCTTGAAGTCGTTCGCATATTTACGTTTACCTGTCAACAATGGTTTGATAAGTTGGTATTAAAAAGACTTTGAGCGCACCTGCATAGTACAAACGAGGCTGTACAGCGCTCTGTACAGCCTCATTTAGGACAAGAACATAACAATCTATGTATTCTACTTAACTCGGTGCAAAGGTACGCTGTGTTTGTGGCCTTGGCAATACCTAATTGTGGGTATTTGGCTTTTTCGTACCTCGCAATGGTGTGGTGGAGGGGGTGTCAGAATTTGTAGCCTAAGGCTATGAGGGCTGACACATTGCGGCGCCCTGCGGTGTTGAACTTGGCTATTCCCCAATCGGCTTCGAGGCCTACGCTGACTGATGAGGGGAATTGGTAGCCGAGGTAGGTTTGCACGCCGCAGTCGAAGCGGTGTGTGCCTGGCTCGTTGAAGGTTTTTTGCTCGTAGTAGTAGCGCTGCGAACCGCTCTGCTGGGTGTCGCCTTTGGTTTTTTGTTTGCCACTGAGTCCGTAGGCCAGATAGGGGCCTGCGCTGACGATGATGTAGCTTGAGGGGGCTGTGCGGAGGTAGTAGCTGATGAGGAGGGGTACTTCGAGGTAGTTTTGGGTGGCGGAGCGGTTGATGATGCCTGTGAGGGGCTGGCCTGTGTCGGGGTTGTAGAGCTGGTTGTGGTCGGGGTCGAACACGTAGGCGGTTTGGTTGGGATTTTTGGCGCCTTTGCCGTATACTTCGATGCCCGGGGTGAAGCTCCAGTGTTGGGTGAGTTCTACTTCGTAGCCGATGCCTATTTTGAAGGCGCCTATCACTTGGTCGGAACCGTAGTGTGAACTGAGGCCGCCGCCGAACTTGAGGTGTATGCCTTGGGCGGTGGCGGTGAGGGGGAGAAGGAGGAGGAGGGGGAGAATGTGGTGTTTCATGAGTTGATGAATTTAATGCGTGTTTACTGCAAGAGCATAATGTTATAATGGTTGTTCGGCGTTGCGCTATGTTTTTGCAATTGCGCTTAACGCGGGGTTAACGGCTGTTCGCCGTTGCGCTTACCGCGGAGATGTAGAGTTTTTTCGGCTATTCGCCGCTGCGCTTACCGCGGAAACATAAGAACATAAGCTACATAAGAGACATATAAGGCCGCTGCGCGGCTGACGGCCACGGACTAACGTCCGGGTGGCCTCAAGAGACATAAGGGCTGACGCCGTAGCGGAGCTAAACAAAAGAACATAAGGACATAAGGCCGCTGCGCGGCTTTGTAACGCTTACCGCGGGAACATAAGAACATAAGCTACATAAGAAACATAATTTGGACGTCGGGGAACTGCGTTCCCGACTATAAGAAACATAAGGGCTGACGCCATTGCGCTTGACGCGAGAACATAAGAACATAAACTCTTATGTCTCTTATTGTCTGGAACGAAGTTCCCGGACTCAAATTATGTTTCTTATGAAGCTTATGTTCTTATGTCTCCGCGGTAAGCGCAACGGCGAACAGCCGCTAATCCCGCGTCAAGCGCAATGGCGTCAGCCCTTATGTTTCTTATAGTCGGGAACGCAGTTCCCCAGACTTAAATTATGTTTCTTATGTAGCTTATGTTCTTATGTTACCGCGGTAAGCGCAACGGCGAACAGCCGCTAATCCCGCGTCAAGCGCAATGGCGTCAGCCCTTATGTTTCTTATAGTCGGAAACGCAGTTCCCCAGACTTAAATTATGTCTCTTATGTAGCTTATGTTCTTATGTTACCGCGGTAAGCGCAACGGCGAATAGCCGTTAAACCCTCGGTAAGCACAATAGCGAAAAGCCATAGCGCAAATAACATAAGATATCGTCAAGACTATCTTCCGTAAGAGCCACGGGGTTTGTAATTGCGATACTTACGCCTGATTTCAATCGTAGGTCCCCAGAAATTTATCAACAGCCCCGTTTCCATGCGTGTACACTTCAGATAATTGACCAGTTGCATTTCATGCCGCGGTGTGAGTTCTGTCGCTGCCTTAAGTTCAACTATGAGCGCATGCTCCACTAATATGTCTACCTTAAAGAATCCCACCTCGCTGCCATCTTTGTAATAAACCTTTATAGGAAACTCCTTTTCGGCCTGCAGACCCGCATGGCGCAATTCTACGAGAAGAGACTCCTGGTAGACACTTTCTAAATAGCCCTCACCAAAGTATTTGCGCACATTCATGGCGCAGTCTATCGTCTTTGTGACAATTTCCTCAATGTCCATATATTATTCTACTCGAAGAACTGCTTCCAATCGTCTTTGGTGATCTTCTTCTTGGCTGGGGCGTACTCGGGTTGGGAGTTGGACTTGCGCTTGGCTTTCTTGTCGGCCTTCTTGTCGGCCTTCCACTGCTGCTTCATGCTGCGGGCATCGGCCACCTCGGCATAGGTGCGGCGCTGGCCACGCTGCTTGCGCTCGGGACGGGCATTGCGCTCACTGGCACGCGGGGCAGACTGACCGTCGGTGCGCTCGGCATGGTCGACCACTACCTTGCGGTCGCCTACCTTGACGCGCTTCATCTTGCTGAGCACAAGGGGGGCGTCGGCATCGGGCACCTCGAAGAATGAACAGTTGTTGGTGAGGTCGATGCGGCCTATCTCTACCTTGGCACCACGCACATGGCGGTTGACAAGGTTGATGATCTCGCGGGCATAGAAGTTGTCGCGCTTGCCAAGGTTGATGAACAGACGGGTGTAGCCCTCCTCGGCCTGGTGGGTGCCTTCACTCCCACCCTTGCGGCGCTCGCGGCGTGAACGGCCGTCGGCCTTGCCGCTGCCGTCCTTGGCGTCGCGGCCGGTGGGCTGCTCTATGACGGGGGCATCGGCATAGTAGCGCAGGAAGTGGCCAAACTCGCGACTGACGATGCGCTTGATGAGGTCCTCCTTGGTGAGCCAGTCGAGCTTGCGGTATATCTCGGGCATGAAGGGGGCTATCTCGGTGTCGTTTACCTCGATGCGCTCAAGCTCGTCCATCACTTTGTAGAGCTGCTTGGTGCATATCTCTTGCGGTTCGGGCAGGGTGCCGACCTCGAATTTCTTGCCTATCACCTTTTCGATGATGCGCACCTTGCCCTTCTCGCGCAGGTGGATGATGGAGATGCTTGTGCCTCGCTTGCCGGCACGGCCGGTGCGGCCCGAACGGTGAGTGTAGTTCTCGACATCGTCGGGCAGACCGTAGTTGATAACATGGGTGAGGTCCTCGACATCAAGGCCGCGGGCTGCCACGTCGGTGGCCACGAGCAGCTGGGTGTGGTGCTGGCGGAACTTTTGCATGGTGAGGTCGCGCTGGGCTTGCGAGAGGTCGCCGTGCAGGGCTTCGGCATTGTAGCCGTCGCGAATGAGGTGGTCGGCCACCTCTTGTGTTTCGAGACGGGTGCGGCAGAAGATGATGCCGTAGATGCGGGGATAGTAGTCGACCACGCGCTTGAGGGCGGCATACTTGTCTTTGGCGTGGACAAGGTAGTAGATGTGGTTGACGTTTTCGGCACCTTCGTTGCGCGAACCTACCACAATTTCTTTGTAGTCGTGGAGGTAGCTCTTGGCTATGCGCTCGATTTCCTTGCCCATGGTGGCTGAAAAGAGCAGGGTGTTGCGCTCGGCGGGCACACCGGCCAGTATTTCGTTGATGCTCTCGGTGAAGCCCATGTTGAGCATTTCGTCGGCCTCGTCGAGCACCACATTCTCAACGGCGTCGAGACGAGCCACGCCACGGTGCATGAGGTCGATGAGGCGGCCGGGGGTGGCTACTATCACTTGGGCGCCCTTGCGCAGGGAGCGTATCTGGCTCTCGATGCTCGAACCGCCATATACGGCGAGCACGTGCAGATTGTCGATGTAGCGTGAATACTCTTTGAGGTCGCCAGCTATTTGCAGGCAGAGTTCGCGTGTGGGACTGAGTATGACGGCCTGTGTGGCACGGTTGTCGGGGTTGACCTTTTGCAACACGGGCAGGCCAAAGGCGGCTGTCTTGCCTGTGCCGGTCTGGGCAAGGGCTATGACATCGTTGCCTACGCCAAGGAGGTAGGGTATTACTTCTTCTTGTACGGGCATGGGGTGCTCGTAGCCCATTTCGCTGATGGCGCGGCGTATCTCGGCCGAAACGCCTAACTCTTCAAATGTTTTCAATGTGGGTGGGGTATGTTTAGTTGTTGCTTTGCTTGTGCTAACAGAAGAGCCGTTCTAATCGCGGCTTCGGCAATCGAACGGCTCAGATAATGCTTTACTCAACTTTCGAATTTAGCAAATGCGGGCTGAAACCGAAAGTTTAATGCTTTGCTGAAGTTTCGGATTTAACAAGGGCGGGCTGAAAGCCCAATGGAGCACATAGCCC
>OGMB01001231.1_pt1 | contig 11750 bp, 9 predicted proteins | sample 1573001 | NCBI WGS metagenome assembly OGMB01 (sample SAMEA2581921, study PRJEB24529) | metagenome | biome: Human gut stool | place: China | collected 2011
GACCGAACGCTATGTTTTCATATACATTTAAATGAGAAAAAAGAGCATAACGCTGAAAAATGGTGTTCACCTTTCTTTTGTGAGGCGGAACATCATTGATTCTTTTACCTTCAAAAATAATATCGCCGCTGTCAGGTTCAATAAATCCCGCAATGCACCGAAGCGTGGTTGTTTTGCCGCAACCTGAAGGCCCAAGAAGCGTTATAAACTCTTTTTTGTTTATATAAAGATTAAGTTTATCTAATACTACATTGTCACCGTATTTTACGGTGATGTCTTTAAGGTCTATTATCTTTTCCAATATACACATCCTCGTTTGCTAACCCGATTTGGCACTTTTTAATGCCATACGACTAATATATATAATTAGTAATAAAAAGTCAATATATTTTTTTTAATATCTCAATGCCTTTTTCTGCATTTATTATTGTGTCACAAACTTTGTCAAAATCACAAACCATACTCTTTGGCTTTTTATTAAAATTGTCCATTCCGAAAGGAACAAAATAATAATTTTTGTAGTTTAATAAAGTGCCGATATTTTTAGCAGCTCCGCCGAGTGCGTCATTAGTCGATATTCCGATAACTACGGGGCGATTGTTTCTTAAATGGCTTTTAACCGCCATTGTTACCGTCGTATCAACTATTCCGTTTGAAAGCTTGGCTAAAGTGTTTCCCGTACAGGGTACTACCGCCAAAACATCAAACATTTTTTTCGGGCCGATAGGTTCTGCTTGCTCTATTGTGTGAATAATGCTGTTGCCGGTAATTTCAATTATTTTATTCTGTATATCAACTGCCTTGCCGAAGCGAGTATTTATATTGTATGCATTTTCGCTCATAATCGGGGTTACTATATGCCCGTCATTAACAAGTTTTTCAATAACTTTAATTGTTTTGTCAAATGTGCAAAATGAGCCTGTTAGGCAATAACCGATTTTCAAACTTTTCCCTCCTTAATCATTTTGTCTATTGCTTCACCGATTAAATATCCGGCAGTTTCTTTGCTGTATCTTGACGGTAGTTTTGATGCGACGATAATGTTTATGTTTTTTGATTTTGCATAGTGCTTATCTATACCGCCGGGAAACGAAGCAAGCTCAATGTAGACGGTATCATTTTTAAATGTATCTATTTCTTTTTTTGTAAAATAAACCGCGCTTACGGTGTTGAATATTACATCATATTTACTGCAATTTATTGAAGAAAAATCAATTATCTTATCTGCAATTGTTTCTGCTTGTGCCTGGTTTATACTGCTTCTGGCGCAAACTGTTACTTTTGCACCCATATTTTTTAATGTACTGCAAAGTGCTTTTCCTATTGTACCAAATCCGGTAATCAGTATGTTCGCACCTAATAAGGCTTTGTCACTGTTTTCTTTGTAAATTGCTATTGCACCTTCTCTTGTAAGCAACGCGTTTTTATATTTGAAATCTTCACGCTTGTTATAATCAAAAAAGTTTTTATGTTTTTTATCATAATCTCCTGCACCGTAAAAAACAGTTTTGTTTTCGTAGGGGGCAAAGTTTTCTTTATCGCAGGCAGGGGAAAATACCGCAAAATCTGCTTTGTTTTTATCAAATACTTCGTGATAGCCTTGATTTACCAAATATTTTTGTGTATAAATCATTCTTTCATCTTCATAATAGGGAATAATAAAATTCATATTTTCAACTCCAAAAACTCTTTTTACATACTATGACATAAAAAAATATTAGTTAATGGCTTGAAGGGATTTATTTTTTTTGGAATATGTTGTATAATAAATAATCAATAATAATTTAGAGGTGACTCTTTTATGAATACAGATAATTTGCATATCGATGATATATTAAAAAAAGTTAAAAGAATTCATTTTATAGGTATTGGCGGGGCAGGTATGTGCCCACTTGCCGAGATACTTATTCAACTTGGCTATAATGTTTCAGGTTCGGATAATAACGATACCGAAACTTTCAGACGAATTGAAAAAGAGGGGGCAAAAGTATACCTCGGTCAAGTTAAAGATAATATTACAGATGATGTTGAACTCGTAATATATACTAATGCTATTTTAAAGGGTAATGAAGAGCTTGAATACGCAAAAGCAAACCGCCCTTGTTTTGAAAGGGCAGAGCTTTTAGGGGCTATGAGTCGAATCTTTACCAATTGTATCGGCGTTTGCGGTACTCACGGTAAAACTACAACTTCTTCAATGCTTACTCAGGTTTTGCTTGACGCAGGGCTTGACCCAAGTGCAGTTATCGGCGGTAAACTTCCGGCTATAAATGCATACGGAAGATTTGGCCACAGCCAAAATTTTGTTTGCGAGTCATGTGAATTTAATAATACTTTTCTTCATATGAACCCTGATATTGCTGTTATTTTAAATATTGATGAAGACCATTTGGATTTCTTCAAAAATCTTGATAATATTAAAAAATCATTTAGGAAATTTGCGGAGAAAACAACTAAAACCATTGTTTATAACGGTGATGATAAAAATACTGTTGATACTTTAAAGGGTATTACAGGTAAAAAGCTCGTTTCAGTAGGCAGAGGCGAGGGCAATGAATGGATTGCCAAAAATGTTGATGTTCCGGGCGGTTTCCATTCAAAATATGATGCTTATCATAACGGCGAATTTGTGGCAACAGTTCATCTTTCAGTTCCGGGTGAACATAATGTTCTCAATTCTCTTTGTGCTTTTGCCGCAGCATATGAAAGCGGAGCAGATGTTGAAAGTATTTGTGAAGGTCTTCAGGCATTTAAGGGCGCAGGCAGGCGCTTTGAACTTTTAGGCAAATATAACGGTATTACTTTTGCGGATGATTATGCACACCACCCTAAAGAATTAAAAGTGACGCTTGAAGCTGCAATGAAAATGGGATTTAATCGTGTTTGGGCAGTTCACCAGCCTTTTACTTATACAAGAACATCAATTCTTCTTGATGATTTTGCTAAAGTTCTTCAAATTCCTGATAAATGTGTTATTTCTGCAATTATGGGCAGCAGGGAAGTTAACACAATCGGCATTAAGGCAAAAGATTTGGCTGATAAAGTACCGGGAAGTGTTCAACTTGATACATTTGATGAAATTGCGGATTATGTTCTTAAAAATGCAAAGTCCGGTGACCTTGTAATTACTCTCGGCTGCGGTGATGTTTATAAAGTTTCAAGAATGATGATTAAAAAGCTCAAAGAGCAAGGCTATAAAAACGAACAATAAATAAAAAACAGGCATTCAGTTTCCACTGTATGCCTGTTTTTTATTATTATTCAAATATTCGCGGTATGTTTGGATTTACCATAAGAGGTGAAATTTCAACACTTGCAACGTCGCCGATTTTAACATCACTGCCTGTAATGTCAATTGCGGTGTGCGAAAGTCCTATTTCACCGACTACATCGTAATTTTTACCGTTTACATTTACGGTTAATTTCTTCTTTTGCAAAAAGTGTTTGATTTGTGAAAGAACCGAATGTAAATCGGCAACTTCTTTTCCTTTTTCTAATCCGAAACCGTCAAAATGGCCTATCGGCACAATTGCAAGCTTTGTTTCTTTTTTTGTTTTATTTGTTCCCTGCTAAAATGCAGATTTTTTACTTTAGTTGGTGTTCCTGTTGTTATTACATTTACACCTTTAGGTAGTCTTTGTTTTGCTTCTTTAAATCCGACTAATATTTTTTTTTTTTGTTATAACTCTGCCTGTAAATGCCGAGCCGATTCTAACAGCGTCAAGCGAGACTCCGTCAACATTTAAAAGGGCAGGTGAGTTTGAAGCGTGGAGTTTTCCGACGCTTTTGCCCGCTTTTTCAATCTGCTTGATTGTATCTTTAAACATCTCAAGCTGTGCCTTTGTAAGTTGCACATTGTGAAATGCAGATGAAAAATGAGTATACGCACCGCAAAAATCGAGATTTTCAAAATCATAGCATTTTATTGCGCTTTCAACTTGGCTTGGTAAAAATCCGTACCTTCCCATACCGGTGTCGATTTTTAAATGGCATTTTGTTTTTTTGCCGAGCTCTTTTGATACCTTGTCCATAACCTCTGCGCTTGAAAGTGAGCCTATTGTTGCAATGCAGTCATATTGAGCGATTGTTTTGGCTTCTTCTTCAACGCAAGTTGAGCGCATAACAAGAATGTCATTATCAAGTACGGTTTCTCTTAATAAAGGAATATCATATACTTCTGTTACTGCAAAAGTTTTAATTTCGTTTTGCATAAGTATTTCGGCAAGATTCGCCATACCGAATCCATAACCGTTGCCTTTTACAACTCCGATAACTTCTACTCCTGCTTTTTCTTTGATTATATTTATATTTTCAATCAGTTTGTTTTTATCAATTATATATTTGCTCATTTTATTATCTTATCTTTTCAAGTACCTTTGTTGCAATGTTGTAAAGCTTATAAACAGGTTTGTTGATTACATAGTCAAATTCGCCGACAAATTCTTTCATATATCCGCCGAATCCGTGCTTGAATCTCCAAAGTCCGTAATGAGGGTTATCAGGATTTTGGCAATCACCGGAAATACCGCCGAAATCATAAACCTTGCATCCGCATTCCATTCCCCATTTCATCATTGCCCATTGGAGTGCATAGTTAGGGTAAACATTTCTGTGAGCATTTGACGATGCACCGTATTGGTACTTCATTACATTTTGCCCCCATTTTATTGCTATTGTTCCTGCAATGGCTTTGCCCTCGTAATATGCCATATAAAGCCTTGCATCATCAGTCATTTCATCAAGTATCTTTTCAAAGTATTCTTTAGGTCTTGTTGAAAATCCGTCACGTTCTCCTGTTTCATGCATTATTCTTACAAAATCATCAAGAGCTTCTTTTGTGCAAATTTTTACTTCAACACCTTTTTTAGGTGCTTTTCTTATTCTGTTTCTGTAATCCGGTTTGAATGTAAGCATAAGCTCGTCTTCGTTCATACCGTTGTAATCAAAGCAGTAAACAAATCTGGGCTGAACATTTTCAAAATCCATACATCCCGGATTAAGTTCAATAAATCCTTTTTCTATAAGGTGCTTTTTGTATGTTTCGTTTTGAATTACAATTTCAGGGTCAATTTTAATGCAATACGCTTTGTATTCTTTTCCGAGTTCTAAAAGTGCATTGAAAAGTTTATCAAATGTGTCAAAATCATTTTCATCACATACAAATCCGCGGCAACAGTACATAAGCGAATTTTTAATTACAGGTATTGAACGGATCAATACAGATGCCGAACCTTTTATTTCTCCGCTTTCATCTTTAAGCATAACTGCTTCAAATTTCCAAGCACTTTTTACCTTTGCCCATTTTGAAGAATGTTGAAAAAGTCCCTTTGGATGTTTCTTTATAAAATTCTCATATTCGTCAATATTATCTTGGTTTACTCTGACAATCATTTTTTATAAGCTCCGTTTATCAAATTTATTGTTTAATTATATCAAAAAAATTTTCTTTTGTCTATATCATACCTCTTTTTTGTATATATTATAATAATTTATTTCAATTGACTTTTTTTATATATTAAGGTAATATGTTATACAAGAACATTATGTTTTGCAATAATATTATATAAGGGGTAAATATTATGAAAAAATTTAGATGGGAAGATCCTTCTATTTTCAAAATCAATAAGGAAGACGGTCATGCTATAATGATGCCTTATGACAGCGAAAACGAAGCACTTTCCGGTAAAGAAAGCAAATATAAGCAATCGCTTAACGGTAAATGGAAATTTTATTGGCAGAGAGGTCTGAAAAATCAGCCTGAAAATTTTCAACTTGTGTCTTTTGATGATTCACATTGGGATGAAATAAATGTTCCGTCAGTTTGGCAGACGGAGGGATATTCTGTTCCGTATTACTATGCAAGTACTTTTCCAAAAGCTTTCAGCCGAACAAAAAGTAAAATTCCGTCAATTGACCACAATATGCAAGAAATAGGATTTTACAGAAAAACTTTTGTTCTTGACGAAGTATTCGATAACAGGGAAGTATTTTTACACTTCGGTGCAGCAAAATCCGCACTTGAAGTATATGTTAACGGTGAATTTGTAGGCTATTCGCAAGGCTCAATGGCACCGCACGAATTTGATGTTACAAAGGTGCTTAAAAAGGGTGAAAATGTAATTACTGCAAAACTCTATCGTTTTTCCGACGGTTCATATCTTGAAGATCAGGATATGTGGTGGCTTTGCGGTATTTACCGTGATGTTTATCTTTTTGCAGAGCCTAAAGTTTGCCTTCGTGATTTCTATTTTAAAACAGATTTTGATGATACATATAATGATTCAAATGTCACCCTCAATATGTATTTCAATAATTACAATAACATCAGGGGCAAAATTAAAGTTTCGGCAAAGCTTATTGATTCAAAAAATGAAGAAATTGAACTTGGCTCAAGTGAAAAAGAACTTTCAGGCGGCAAGGAAACAATCACTTATAATAAAACAGTAAAATCGCCTGATAAATGGTCTGCTGAAACGCCTAATCTTTATACTCTTGTAATGAGCGTTGAGCTTGACGGAAAAGTAATTTGCGTAAAATCATACAAAGTTGGCTTTAAAAAAGTTGAAATTAAGGGCGAAAAAATATACTTTAACGGTATGCCCCTTATGATAAAAGGTGTTAATCGCCACGATTTTGATTGTGATTACGGATGGGCTGTACCTAAATACAGATATACACAGGACCTTGATATTATGAAGCAAAATAATATTAACTCAATTCGTACTTCACATTATCCTGATGACCCTTATTTTTATGATATGTGCAATAAATACGGATTTTATGTAATGGATGAGTGTGAAGTTGAAACTCACGGTGTAAGGCGTAAGGGTGTGCCTGGTTCAAATCCTGTTTGGACAGGGGCTGTTGTTGACCGTATGCAAAGAATGGTGCTTCGTGACAGAAATAATCCGTGTATATTTATGTGGTCGCTCGGTAATGAAGCAGGTGACGGAAGCAACTTTATGGAAATGAAAAAGAGTGCTCTTGAACTTGATGATACACGCCAATTCCATTATGAAGGCGATTTTGATTTAACAAAAAGCGATGTTATTTCCCGTATGTATCCTACAAAAGATATTATGGAAAAACTCGGTAACAAGCAGCCGATTACCATTTCACTTTATGATAATATTGCAAATCAGCTTGCTGCTGACAGTAAGCCTATCAAAGCTGAAATGTATGAGGGCAAACCGGTTGTACTTTGTGAATATGCGCACAGTATGGAAAATTCCCTCGGAAATTTCCAAGAATATATTGATGATTTTGAAAAGTATGATAATATGTGCGGCGGCTTTATTTGGGATTTTGTTGACCAAACTTTGCATGTTAAAGATGAAAACGGAAACGATAATTATCTTTACGGTACTGATTTCCAGGGAAAAGAACCGCACAAGTTGATTGATATTCCAAATACCACTGCTATGACCGGCAGCAATGTATATTTTTGTGCAAACGGTATTATCGGTGCGGACAGAAATCCACATCCGCAAATTGTTGAAGTAAAACACGGTTATCAAAATATCGGTATTATTGCAAAAGATATTAAAAACGGTGAATTTACAATTAAAAATAAATTCCTGTTTACAAATCTTTCTGATTTTAATTGCAAATGGGTAATTAAAGCAGAGGGTAAAGAGGTTTTAAATGGCACAATCGGTAAAATAGACTGCGCACCACTTGAAGAAAAAGAAATTAAAATTGATTATGATTTATCAAAACTTTCTGATGATAAAGAATTGATATTAACTGTTTTCTTTGAAACTACTAAAAAATCATTAGGGCTTGATTCTGACTATGAGATTGCTTTTGAACAGTTTGTTCTTAATGAAATGCCGAAGCCGAAAGAAATTAAAAGTGATAAAAAGCTTGATTTTGATATTAACGGAAAGAAAATTACCGTTAACGGTGAAAATTTGAAAGTGGTTGTTGACGACGGTAAGGTTGTAAGCTATGTTATTGATGAAAAGGAACTTCTTAAAGCTCCGCTTGAACCGAACTATTTCAGAGCACTTACAGATAATGATATTGATTTCCTTAACTTTACACCACAATGGGCAAAGTTCCATCCTTTTTATGCTTGGCAGCGTGCAACTCATCATACCAAAGCAGTTAAAACCGAAGTTGTGAAAAACGGTGAAGTAGTTGAAATTCATATTGCTTTTTCAACAGCCGGCCTTAAAAATTCAGTTGCAACTTACAAGGTATATCCTGACGGAAAACTTTATGTATTCCACAGTGCAATACCTACTAAAGGAATGCTTCGATTCGGCTACCAAATGACAATGGAAAGTTCAATGGAATATATCACTTGGTACGGCAGAGGCCCTAAACCTACTTATATTGATAGAAAACTTGGCTCAAAAATTGACCTATATGAATCAAGCGTAACCGATTTTGAATATCGCTATATGCGTCCGCAGGAATCATCGAACAGATGTGATGTAAGATACTTTACGCTTACTGATAAAGAAGGCTTTGGCATTAGGGTTGATGCTTATTATAATAACCCTATAAACTTTTCTGCTTATCATTACACTACCGATGGTTTGGAAAAAGCTACGCATATTAACGATATACCTTATGCTGATATTACTACCGTAAATATTGACCATAGGCAACTCGGTGTCGGCGGTGATCTTCCAGGCCAGGCTTTTGTAAGAGAACCTTACACAATGCCTAAAAATCAAAAGCAGGAATATTCTTTTGTTATTACTCCGATAGGCAGAAAGGACTAATAATATGAAAAGGCCCCTGGCATTTGTGGGATTTTCAATGGCAATAACTTTATTGCTTTTAAACATTATTGATTATATTTATGCTAAATATGTGCTTGTTTTGGCAGTGGTACTGTTTACGGTATCACTGCTTATAACAAAGCTTCGACAGGCGAGAGTTGTACCACTTGTTTGCGGTGCGACTTTACTTGCCTGTCTTATTTTTATTTTAGGATATGCCAATGTGAATAATCAGCAAATGTTAGACGGATGTCAGGCAAGAACAGTTTTTACAATTGTGGATGATGTTGAAGTAAAAGACGATACATATTTATATACGGTAAAAACAAAGTATATTGATGTGGAAAATGCACCGCAAAATATAAAGCTAAAGCTTTATTGCGACAGAAAAATAAATGCGGATTATTATGAAAATGTTGTAGGTGTAATTAAGTATAAGAAATCTTACAGCAATGCTTTTAGTTCTTACGGCGCGTATGCTGATTCAAGGTATGTTTCGGCGTCGCTTGAATCATATGCAATTGCATTAAATAATAATGAAAAACCGCCAAACTATTATGTTCTTAAAGCTCGGCAATATATTAAAAACTCAATAACTTTGTATTTGAAAAATGATACCGGTGCACTTTGTTATGCTTTGCTGACCGGTAATAAAACCTTGCTTTCTGATAAAGCGTATTCAAATTTTAAAACCTGCGGTGCAACTCATATTATGGCAGTATCGGGTTTGCATACCGCCGTTATTTGTATGGGATTTTATTTGCTTTTGAAAAACATCGGTGTTAAAAGAAATATCAGAACTTTGCTTTCGCTTTTGGTACTTTTGTTTTATGTTGCGTTAACTGATTTTTCGGTTTCGGTTATTCGTTCATCAATTATGATATTTATTCTTCTTTTCGCCAGGGTGGTTAACCGAAAAGCCGATGCACTTAATTCTTTAGGCCTTGCAACTGCGCTTATTTGCATAAATCCTTTTGCAGTTTCAGATACAAGTGCTGTTTTGAGCGTGCTTTCTGTTTTGGGAATGCTTGCGATCAAGCCGAAGATTGATAGTTATTTGAAACCTGTTAAAGCAAATAAATTTTTGCTTTATGCTTATGATTCGTTCACTTTAACGCTTAGTATTATGATAACAACATTTCCTGCTGTTTGGGTTTTCTTTTCAAATATTAGTTTTGTGTCTTATCTTGCAAATATTATACTTATCCCTCTTGCACAGTTAACTATGATAGGTTCATTGTTTATATCTTTGCTTGGGTTTAGTAAATTTATTTGCATTATTCCCGCTGTTATTACATATATTCCGGCAAAGTTGATGCTTACTTTTGCTGATTTACTTGCATCTAATTTGGGATTTTTGACATTAGATGTAAGTAATGAGTTTTACTTGCTGTCTTACTGTTTAATAATCGTTTTGCTCGGCTTATCATTAGTCTTTAACAGAAAAATTAAGATTAAAGCACTTGTTGCTGTTACAATGTCGGTATTTATTTTAACAGCAAGCTTGTCTGCGTTTCAAAATATCGGCAAAACTTATGTTAATGTATCTTCTGCCAATGCGGTTGTTATTTATAATCCGAGCGGCGCTGTTGTAATCGGTGCAGATAATGCGAGCGATTACTATGAAGTTAGGGAATGCTTGCAAATAGCAAAAAGCGATACCGTTATATTTGTTGATTGCGATTATGATAACGATAAGCTTTCTAATTTGGCAATGAATAATAAAATATTTTATAATAATTGTGATTTTAATATTGATTTATGTGAGGGTATTACTGTACAATATCAGTCAGGCGTTGTTTATGCCAAAGTTAACAATTCAAATGTTGTTATAAATAAAAAGTATGTAATTGTTGATGATTATTTTTCTTGCCTGCGTAAGAGTAAATATATAAATGATAATGATGTCGATACAGTAATAGGTATAAGGAAGTGATATTTTGCCGAAGATTGATGAAATGCAGCTGAAAAAAGAAATAAAATTAGGTGATTTTAAAAATGCATATCTTCTTTATGGGGAAGAAAGCTATTTGAAAGAATACTATGCAAATGAATTAAAAAACAAAATCGTTGATAAAACATTTGAAGCATTTAATTACCATTCTTTTGACGGTAAGGATACAGAACTTGATGATATTTTAAAAGACGCTCAGATGCTTCCTATGATGAGCGAATATAATTTTGTTTTGGTTAAAGATTATCCAATTGAAAAATCAGCAAATGATATTAAACTTCTTGAAGAATATTTGAGCGACGCACCTGACTCCACCGTGCTTGTATTTTGGTTTGATGCTCTTGATCCGGATGTTAAAAGTGCAAAATTCAAAAAAGTTATCAAAGCGTTTGAAAAAGCTGGAAATTCTGTGGAACTTCAAAAAAGAAGCGAAAATGATGTGGCAAAGCTTTTAGTTAACGGGGCTAAAAAACGCGGTGCTTTATTAGATATAAATGTTGCAAAATATTTGATAAGTGTTTCAGGCAACGATATGAAAAATTTGCTTAATGAACTTGATAAACTTGCTTATTATGCAAACGGCGGTGAAATAACTAAAGATATAGTTGATAATATGGCAACAAAGTGCCTTCAGGCACGGATTTATGATTTATCAAAATATGTTGTTGCAGGAAAGTCAAGTTTGGCATATGATGTGCTTAATACCCTTTTTGAAATGAAAGAAGAGCCGATTATAATTCTTTCCGCAGTCAGCGGTGTTTATGTTGATATGTACCGAGTGAAATGTGCTAAAAATGCAGGGCTTGGTTTTGATGATGTTGCAAAATATTTTAATTACAGAGGCAGGGAATTTGCACTTCGCAATGCTACAAGGGATTGTGCAAATCTTTCGCTTGAACAGCTAAGAACATCACTTGATGAAATTTCAAAAACAGATGTTAAGCTTAAAAGTACCGCAATAGATAAAAAATTACTTCTTGAAGAACTTGTAATTAAGCTGATTTTAACAGCCAAAGGAGTTAAATATGCTTAAAATAAAAGAAGCTGTAATAGTCGAGGGC
>OGMB01001243.1_pt1 | contig 11697 bp, 9 predicted proteins | sample 1573001 | NCBI WGS metagenome assembly OGMB01 (sample SAMEA2581921, study PRJEB24529) | metagenome | biome: Human gut stool | place: China | collected 2011
ATTTACAGAAGTATATAATAAATTGTTAGATGATTTTAGTAAAATGGATTTTGAAATCTACTATATTACATTATATTTAAAAGATGAAAATCTATTTGAAGAAAGACTAAAACGTGATGGAAAAGTAGAGCCAGCATATGCAAAATTCAGTGCTCAAAGCAGTGTAAATCAACAACGAGTATACTTACAAATGTCAGAAGAAATTAAACAAAAATACCCAAATATTCATGTATATAATATTGAAAATAGCAAACCATTAGAGAATGTTCAAAATGAACTAAAAGAAATTTTGAAATTTTAAATAATTATATGCACTAAATTAATACATAAGAAAGAAGAGGAACTGCAAAATGGAAATAATGAAACCAAACTTAGATGGAATTACAGAGTGTAACACAATAAAAGGAGTAATAAGAGAGGCAAAAATAAGAGATATGGATGTTGCTTGTTGCTTTTTTAACAAATGTTATGAAGCAAATGTCGAAACAGACAAAATGGAGTTTAGTTCATGCGAATTTAAGGATTGTATATGCTTAAATAGCAAATTTGAAAAGGTATATTTTACAGATGTTTTATTCGAAAATTGTGACTTTTCAAATACAATGTTTTATGAATGCAATTTTGTGAGAGTAACTTTTAGAAATTGTAAATTAGTAGGATCAAACCTTTGTAATGTAAATATGTACAATATATTAATAGATAATACAAATGTGTCATATGCAAATATGTCACTTGGAACATATAAAGAAGTATGTTTTGCAGAATCAAAATTATCAAATTCTGTAATACAAGAGGTAATATTTAAAGATGTAGAATTTGATAAAACAAATTTAATAGCATCACAATTATGCAGAACAAATTTAAATGGAATAGATGTTTCAAATTGTGATATAACAGGGGTAGCGATTTCTCAAGACTATATAAAAGGTTTAATTGTAAATGAAATGCAAGCAGTTGAATTATCAAAACTATTAGGAGTAGTGGTAAAGTAAGAAAGTGAGGATTTTTTGATGAGTTTTATTGATAGTATAAAAATAAGAGCTAAAAAGGATATAAAAACAATTGTGTTACCTGAAGGAAATGACATTAGAACAATTGAGGCTGTTGAAAAGGTTAGAAAAGAACAATTTGCAGATGTTATTGTTCTTGGTAATAAAGATAAGTCAAGAATAGTAGAAATAATTGAAGAATATATAAAAACAAAACAAAAGAAAAAAATAATATATGATTTAACTAAAGTAGAATTTGAAAAGATGGAAATAACTAATTTTGATAGTCATACTAGAGCTTTTGTAAAAATACAAGATGGATGTAATGCTTTTTGCTCCTACTGTATAATACCCTATGTAAGAGGTAGAGTAAGAAGTAAAGATCCTGAAGATGTTATTAAAGAAGTAATATGCGGAAATGAAAAGAGCAAAGGTATAATTCAAGAAGGTCAATATAAAGAATATTTATTAAAGTGCATAAATGATATTGTAAGTGCATTTACAGAAACAGAAAATCGAAATTTACGAATTATAAGGTCATGGATTTTTTCATTTAGAAAAATATATGAAGCAACAACAAAGTATTATTCCAGTAGTAAATATTATGAAGAAATTTTGAACGATTTTCTGCGTTATAGTATTTGGGTAACAGGAGCAATAAAGAAAAATAAAAAGACAAATTATGGAAGTCAAGATATGGTGTATTTTGAAGGCCATGAGTATACCCATATTTTCAGATATAGTTTTATTGATGCCTGGATTAATCGTGATGTGTGGAGTGACGAAGATTTGTCGCAAGCCTGTAAGTCGATAATTAAGCGTAGAGAACAAGAAGACGTTGATAATCCACCTAAAATACATTCAACAGGCAAAGCACTAAATGAGTTAAGAGACTGGTATCTTATGGAAGACGAGCAAGTTGAGGAAGTATTAGAAAAATTAGTTCATGAAGTCGAAGAAGGCAAATATGCGTATTATGACTATTCTAATATACTTTCAACACTACTATATCTTCAAGTAAATGGACTTTTTACAGGAGACATAAAGAAAATTCAAACTAAGATGATTGATATGATAAAGAAAGATCTTGATGTTCAAGAAGAAAATGACTTCCATAAAAATTTTTCGTCGGAAGAGATAAGAGATAAATATAACGAATTATATCGTCCAATTGCAGAAGAAAGAAAAATAAGAAATCGTGAAATAAACAAAGAGGAACAAGAAGAATCTGACATATATAGAAGTGCGGATGTATTTTATGAGCATTGCCGCAAGATGGCGAATTACTATTGTATCCATAAATCATTTATTGAATACTTGGATTTGGATAAACTGCTTGCATTGATTAATATAAGTAATAATGAAGATATATATACAATACTTCAAGCATTTAAAACTGTATATTTCATGGGAAATCTTAAAGATTTTTATATGGCTGATGTTCAGGGTATAAAGAGAATTATAGAAGGTGTCAAGGATGATGATATAGTGAAACAAGGAGGAATTACAAGAAAAATTGCTCTTAGGAATTTTGTTGAATCGTTAAAAAAGGATTTGATTCTATTGGGAGTAGAAGAATAAACATAGTAAGATATTCAAGGTATAGGAAGGTGATTTGATGGATGATTTAATTTGTGAAATAAGGAGTCTTCTAGAATTAGGTTATGAGGGCGGATATTGGGATTTTAAATCGGACTATCCAGATAAAAATAAAAAAGAAGATAAATTACATGATATCATATGCATGGCAAATAATTTAGAGGATAGGGATGCATATCTGATTTATGGTGCAAACGATGATGGAACAATAAAATGAATACAGAATACAGAAAAACAAAGACTAAAAACAGCAGATTTTATTAAATTTCTTAGGGATAAGAACTTTGCAGGAGGATTTATCCCAGACATAAAACTCCAAACTATTGTTATTGATAATAATGAGCTTGATATTTTGATAATTCGAAGAGGTAAACATACACCATATTATTTACAAAAGGACTATTATGAGTCAAGCCCAAAAGAAAAATTGAGAGCTGGCGCTATTTATACTAGAACTGCCGATATAAACACTCCTAAGGAGTGTACTGCAAGTGTTGAACATACAGAGTATTTATGGAGAAAGCATTTTGGATATGACTTAAGTCCTTCAAAAAGATTTGATCTTATTTTGAGTGATGTTAAAGGGTGGTCTGATTGTAATTGGGATACTGTTAACTACATGTACTACATAAATCATCCAGAGTATAAAATAGTATCTGGTCAACATAAAGATGGTTATGAGTTACTTGCCTATTTTTATGACGACGAGAGAATGTTATATTCCGAACTAAAATTTGAGTACCTTACGACTATAATATATGAATCTGAATTATGGTTTATGGATATGGAACGTTGCATTATCCCTAAACCCGAAATACGGTATATTATTGGTAAAGGTTTATTTTACTATTTTTTGAAAGATAGTATGAATGGAAAGTTGAATTCAGTAATTAATCGTAGAAATTATTGTTGTAATAGAAGCGGAATCGAAATTCCAGTAATGTTTTTTGATAATAAAAAAGAATTTGAACAATTTGAAGAATGGTTTCAGAAAAGTGGTTATGAAAATGTTGAACATAAAAGAAAAAAATTAATCAAAAATGCCATAATTCAACACATACTTGAAAAAGAAAATAGAGATGGAAGACCAGATGTGGGTATACTTGAAATAGCAGCATGCTATTGGATATATAAGGACTGGAGAATGCAAAAGCATGAGTAGTAATTATTGAGTAGTTCTACTACGTTTTTACTACGATTGACGTCCGTGTATTGCGTAGATTTGCTACAATTTACATTTTTATATACATTTTCAGCAGAAAGTGTTAAAGGTCGAAAGACCTTGCAAAACCTAGCAAAACTACGCGGTATTTATCAGATTATGAAGGAGAAATTTTGTGATTAAAGTTTTATTCATCTGCCACGGCACTCCAGTTTTATGATAATGCAGACCTTTACAGATCTGGGACAACACAGGCCAGAATTTGGTGGAAAGCTTTGGAATTACTATGGTTTAGATTACTAAGCGATGGCATACATATAAAACTTTAAACATATAATGGCACAATCGTGGGGGAAGCGTTGCTGCTGGAATCGTGACTTGCTATGGCAGATTGAGTGAATTGATAGTATTGTAAACATAGTTTTTTTCAATGTTTAATGGTATAATATTCCTAGATGTGGCGGAGAGCTTGTGAGGCGTAATGGAAAAAATGGAGAATTTATTGGATGCTCAAATTTTCCCAGATGCAGATACACACAGAAAATCTAATAGGAATAACAAGAGAGGAATGTTGATATGGGAATTTTTTCAAAACCGGAGGTTATTATTCTAAAGGAATCAAATGCCGCAAAAGATCATTTAGATAAACTTGAGTCATTACTTCCAAAAGCTAATAAGGATGTCAAAGATGCAATACAAAAAGAAATTGCAGTCACTAAGGCTGGTATAGCTGGTGAAGATAATATAATGTTTGAACTTAAACATAGCAATATGGATATGGTAGTCTTACATGATATTAATTTAGAAACTAAAAGTGGATTAAAAGCGCAGATAGATTTTATTGTAGTTACATCAAAGGTTATATTTTTGATTGAGTGTAAGAATCTGGTAGGAAATATAGATATTGATTCAAAAGGAGCATTTATCAGAACTGTTACATACGGAACAAAGAAACAGAAAGAAGGAATATATTCGCCAATTACTCAGGGGGAAAGGCATCTATCTGTTTTAAAAGAGGCCAAACTGGATAATGCAGGGCTTGTCACAAGTCTTGCAATTAAACGAAATTTTGACAGCTCTTATAAATCATTAGTAGTATTAGCTAATCCTAAAACAATCGTAAATGACCGATATGCTCCAAAAGAAATCAAAAGTCAGGTTATTAGAGCAGATCAGCTTGTTTCAAATATGAAGAATATTATAGCTACGTCAAATGATTTTGCATCTACTAAAAAAGAAATGATGTCAATTGCACAGGGAATTCTTGACATGAATATTGAAAGTCGTAAAGATTATGCAGCTAAGTATGAAGAACTAGTCAAGGAAAATGAGCTTTCTGATTCAGCAGATACTAAAAATGAAATTTCTGATAGTAAGCAGAGTGTAAGTGATGATAAATTGATTTGTCCTAAATGTGGTTCAAAACTGGTGCTTAGAACTGCAAATAAAGGGGAAAATGCAGGAAAACAGTTTTATGGATGCTCAAACTTCCCTAAATGTAGATTCATATTGAATATAAAAAAGTAGATATTTATATGCTTCATATGGGATAAATTTAGGAATATTGAGGAAGCACGATAAAGGGCATAATTGCAAATAAGGATAAGCAGACAGAAAAATATAATGGGCAAATTGAGCCGGCTGGAGCAGAGATGTGCGGAGGGCCTCTAATAAGTACAACTTTATAATACGAGGTAATGTAATAATGTCGGAGAGCCTATTACTACAGGATGTAAAATCTGCACAAATATGATAGAATAAAAATTGAATATTTATACATTTTTTGGGATAGAGGTGATATGTTTGAAGCAGACGAAAGTAACAGAGTGGATTATATCAGGCAATCCAGAACAATATAATGTAGTAGATGCATTTCATAATTTGCATAGAGTGGATTGGGCACAAAAGGCAAATATGACGGCTGGTGATATAGTTTATATTTATGTATCAGGAAATGTAAAATCAATTAAATTTAAATGTAGAGTAAACAAGGCTGATCTTGACGAACCGGATATTGATGATCGAGAATATGATTTTTCAGACCAATTTGATGGTACGGCTGGCCGATATATGGAATTAGAGTTAATTGAAGAGTACGTGGGTGATGAATATTCCAGGGAAGAACTGATGAAACATGGATTTAGGTCACCACAAGGGCCAATACGCATGCCAGAGTCGGTTAAACAGTATTTAGAATCAATAAGTGTATTTGAACATAGATATCCAGTAAATACAGCTGTATGGATTGCGACAGCATTGCTTTCAGCAGAAGAGTTTGATAGTAATCCGGTATGTAGCAAAAAGGATATGTATTTTAAACAAACAGCAATCGTACAGCGTGCACAAAAGTTGGCGGAAAGCAGTGTGGCAAATGCTCGGTGTTCGCAATGGTGCTGCGCGGATAATGATAACTCATCTAATAATTATCTCCGGGGAGATTCCGAAGAAAATAGTTCATTGAGAAGATTAAGTCTTCTGGATGAATTTCCGGAGAAAACACACCCGGAAGGGCTCAACATGGCGGATGAGTTGACCATGAATGGAAATAAAATGACAATGGAAGAACTGTTCTATTTTGTCAGAGAGCAGTATCCAACGATTATCGGAAATGATAGTAAAATTGATTACATAGGAGTTCTGGATTATCTACGAGATAACACAGATGTTCCGTATTCTAAGCCAGATGCACCGGGGCTTGCAGCAGAAGAAGTAAGTCGTCTTTTGGAAGTAAAGAAAAAAGGACAGAATGCTATAGCTGAGTTGAAAAAGATGGCAGAAGCATTTGCTGTTAGATTTAAGTTAGAAAAATGCATGTCTATGTCTTGGCTGGATGGTTCAAATACAAAAACACGCCGCTATTTATGGGCACCATTAAAATACGGAAAATATGCGGATAATCCAGTAAGTGTATCGGTGTTTGTAGAAAAACGTAACAGCGATACTTGTTATCGAGTAAGTTTGGAAATAAAAAATGATGGTGATGACAAAGACATAATGAAACAGTACCATTCACATTTAGACATTCCTCTTAATGTGGCGGCAGGCCTGGTTTATGTTTCTGTTTCTGGTAGCAATGAGTGGGGAACTCCAGATATTTTGAATAAGACGCAAGATGAAATAAAGCAGGAAGTTGAATCTGGAAAGCTCAAGAAAGTGCAAATATGTAAGTACATTGATAGAAAGCCAGATGAAACAAACGCTTATTATCATACAGAAATAACTAAGGCCATAGCAGCTATACTGCCATATTATGACCATGTACTTGGAATTGAAAAGATAGAGTATTATCCAAGTCTTGCTGAATATGATCCAGGAATTACTGCAGAAGAATATGAAAGAATTCTGGGTGATGAGAATATTGTAAAAAGCGCATGGTTAGATACCCTTCATTATTTGTATTTGATGGGTGGAATAGGAACCTGCAAGCAGATAGCGAATAAATATGGAAATGGCGCCGCGCATTATAACACGAATGCAATCAATGTTGCTAAGGCTGTACATAAGGAAACAAACTGTCCGTTATGTGCAAGAGATACAGGAGAAAATCAATACTGGCCAGTTTTGTTCTATGGACGAGATTTGGCAGACAGTGCCGATGGTGTATTTTCTTATAAAATGAGAGAGCCTTTGATGGAGGCAATCAAAGCATTAGAGGAAAGAGGTGTGTTCCAGGAGATGAAAGAAGCAAATAAAGAGTTTGATAAGAATTTAATATTATATGGACCTCCTGGAACAGGAAAAACATATAATTCTGCTACATACGCTGTTGCAATTTGCGATGGGAAGTCTGTAGATGAACTTACAGATTATGACGCAGTTATGAAAAGATACAATGAATTAAAAGAAGCCGGAAGAATTGCGTTTACTACATTCCACCAGTCATATGGTTATGAAGAATTCATAGAGGGCATTAAGCCGGTAGTAGATGATGAGGCAACAGATATATCCTATACGATAGAATCAGGCGTATTTAAAAAGTTTTGTGATATTGCCGGAACACCGGAAAATATGGAAATTGATCACAATGCGCAAGTATGGTTCGTAAGATTAAATGGCGTAGGAAAAAATGACCTTAAAGAAGAGTGCTTCAAAGAGGGAACCATAAGATTTAGCTGGGAAAATGAAAATGTAGATGACAGTTATAAGAAATGGTTTAATATGATGAGCCCTGGGGATTATGTTGTTTCCTATAATGGCGCAAATGTTAATATTGACGGAATCGGAATCATTGAGGATAGCGAGCCATTTTATGATGAACAGAGATCCAGCTTTAAATGGACTCGTAAGGTAAAATGGCTTGTAACAGATATCGTAGAAAATATTCGTGAACTGAATGGTGGTAAGTACCTGCCAAATTTTGAAATCACAAAACTTAACAGAGTTAGAATTAGTGAGCTTCTGGAGTTGGTATCTAAGCATGGTGGGTATGCAGGAGAGAAGAATGAGAAACCATATGTGTTTATCATTGATGAAATCAACAGAGGTAACATTTCAAAAATTTTCGGAGAACTGATTACTCTGATTGAGTCGACCAAGCGTGCCGGAATGGAAGAAGCTGCATCTGCTATCCTTCCATATTCAGAAAAGCCATTTAGTGTGCCGTCTAACGTGTACATACTTGGAACAATGAATACAGCAGACAGATCAATTGCATTGATGGATACAGCGCTTCGGAGAAGATTCCAGTTTATTGAAATGATGCCGGATTCAGATGTGCTTAGAAAGATTCATGCGGATAAGGTAGAGGATTTGGATGTTGCAGCAATGCTTGATAAAATCAATGAAAGAATTACATTCTTATATGATAGAGAACATACAATTGGACATGCATTCTTTACCGGACTTAAGGATGACGCATCACTTTTAAAGCTGCAGTCTATATTTGAAAAATCTGTAATTCCATTATTACAGGAATATTTCTATGAGGACTATCAGAAGATACAGCTTGTATTGGGCGATAACGCCAAGAGTGATGATAGCTTGAAGTTTATTCTTGATGAGAAAGTAGTAGCAAAGAATATTTTCAAAGGTAATGTTGAAGACGTGATTGATCTTCCGGAAAAGAGATATTCAATCAATAAGGTAGCCTTTGGCAATATCAATAGTTATAAGGAAATTTTGTAAAGCGTGGTGATAACATGGGTAAACCGTTTGAGGTAAAAGAGTTTGACTCCATTATCTGCAATGCGGATTATAAAGATGATGAAAAATACAAATATTTGAATCAGAAAGAATTCGATAATCTAGTGGCGTTTATCCATGAGTTTACCGGAGATGCGGATAGTGCAGATGCGTTAGACTTTATGAAGATTGGCTACCGACGTAATGTTGGAGAAGTAGTCTCTATAAAGAACTACGTTGGTCTGATTCAAATGAAGAATGGTTTCCAGATCCAGGTACTTCCAAAGATATCGTTTGGAGCGAAAGACGAAGGAAATGTGCAAACCAAGAGAGTGTTCCTTAGAATGCTCCGAAGCATGAAGGATTTTCCAAGTAAGGTTTTCAACGATGCTTCTTTAAAAGTAGACCAGATGAATTTATACGAGCTGTTTATCAATATGTATCTGCAGGAAGTCAGACAGTTGGTGAAACGCGGTATAAAGTCAAATTATGTTGGACAGGAAGATAATTTGCGTTATTACAAAGGAAAACTGCTTGTAAATCAGCAGGTGAGGGCGAATTTGGCCCACAAGGAACGCTTTTACGTAGCTTATGAAGAATTCCATCCCAATAGGGCAGAAAACCGGCTTGTAAAGGCAACACTTGCAAAGTTACAGAAATTGACGACAAGTGCAGAAAACTCAAAAGAAATAAGACAGCTACTAACAGCTTTTGAAATGGTGGATGCTTCGGTAAACTATGCGAAGGACTTTTCACAGGTAGTTATCAATAGAAATACTAAGGATTATGAAATGCTGATGCAGTGGTCTAAGGTATTTCTGATGAATAAGAGCTTTACGACGTTCTCCGGCTCCACAGCATCAAGAGCGTTACTGTTCCCAATGGAGTCTGTATATGAAAGTTATGTAGCACAGCAGATAAAAAAGGTGATGAGTCCGGAAGGCTGGGATGTATCCAGCCAGAACAAAGGACACTATCTTTTTACAGAACCAAGGCGACAGTTTGCGCTAAGGCCGGATATTGTTATGAAAAGAGGAGAGCGTACAGTAATTCTGGATACTAAGTGGAAAAGCCTTGTTGATAACGAAAGAGTAAATTATGGTATTTCACAAGCGGATATGTATCAGATGTATGCATACTCGAAGAAATATAACACACCTGAAATATGGCTGTTATACCCGGTGAATGATGAAATGAGAAATCATTATCCAATCCGGTTTGAGAGTGGAGATGGAACAACAGTAAATTTGCATTTTGTTGATGTCGATAAAATAGAAGAAAGTTTGCAAGAACTTAGAAGTTTATTGGAAGAAGGTGAATAGGATGGCCAATACAAAATTTGACAAACTCATAGGGCTATTAGAACCATTGGAAAATAATAGTGTTGGAGAATGGATAATAGATAAAGAGCACAAAGGAACAGAAGACGATCCTAAACACTTCCCATGGGATAAATTTGGGAATAGAGAGTGATTAGGATATGATAAGGACAGTAAAAGGCGATATTACAAAAATTAGAGATGTGCAGGCAATTGTAAATGCAGCAAATAACTCACTTCTTGGTGGAGGCGGTGTAGATGGTGCTATTCACAGAGCAGCAGGACCGGAACTTCTGGTGGAGTGCAGGACACTTCATGGATGTGAAACAGGAGAAGCAAAGATAACAAAAGCCTATAATTTACCATGTGATTATGTTATTCATACTGTAGGACCGATATGGAATGGAGGAAGGAATAGAGAAGAGGAGCTTCTTGCTAACTGCTATTTTAATTCCATGAAGCTGGCAATGGATAATGGAATAAGGTCTATTGCATTTCCTTCCATATCAACGGGAGCATATGGTTTTCCGGTTGAGTTGGCAGCAAATATTGCATTACATACAGTAAACAGGTTCTTGCAGGATAATCTGAACAGCTTCGATTTGGTGGAATGGGTGCTGTTTGATACTCATACTGAATCGGTGTACGAAGCTGCGGAAAAATCATACATGGAAGATGACAGTGACGATTTTGATTTTTGATTAAAGTTTTGATTGATGATTTTGGAACAAAGATTCGAATTACGAGGGCAGACTTTGGGACTCGTAAAGTCATATACTAAAGACAATCAAAGAGCTGATATCATTTACAACTAATAAGGGAGCTTGTGATTATGAGAAATAACAGAAATTCTATCGTAGAAAACGTAATTTTGTTTCTGGTAGCTATTGCAGTATTTGCTATCATAGGCGTATTCGCAGGATGGTGGTCTGGTTCTGATGATGAAGAGTATTATGATTATGACTATTCACCATCAAGTTCATACTCGTCACATAGCAGTTCATCGTATAATTCAAGCGGCAGCTCAGGAAGCAGCAGTTATACACCAAAAAGCTATTCTTCCGGAAAATACAATAGTAGTAGTTCATCAGTAAGCAGTACAGATTCTTCGGGCAGCAGTACGAACAGCTATAGCAATTCCGGTAGCAGCTCTACATATTCAGGAAGCTCTTCAAGCAGCAGCTCCGGTTCAAAGAAATATTATCATGATTCATATGATGATGGTTATGATGATGTCTATATGGATGGAGACTATGATGATGACAGATACGACAGCGATGATGATTATGCTGCCGGTGTGGATGATGCTATTGATGACGATGATGAGGACTGGTAAAATAGTTGGAGGTGTATTGATATGCCATAGGATGGATACTGTGGAGATGAAAGCTTTCCGCATGATGGAAAACAGGGAAGATGCGGCTGTGGCGAGGGCTACAGTTGGGATGGTAATGATGGCAAAGTCAAAAGAAGGTGCTCAGAGTGGGACTATTTAAGAAAAAGACAG
>OGMB01001246.1_pt1 | contig 11683 bp, 9 predicted proteins | sample 1573001 | NCBI WGS metagenome assembly OGMB01 (sample SAMEA2581921, study PRJEB24529) | metagenome | biome: Human gut stool | place: China | collected 2011
CGCTGGCACGATGCCGCAGATGTGGTGACGGGCCTCGTCGAACGTGAAATCGCCGGGCGGGACACCCGTATTAAAAGCGTTAAATTTATGTAGGCGATAGATCGCGGTTCGTGTGTATTCGCGATTGAGGTTTGTGTGGTGCGGGAGAGAGAATCCGTTGGTGTGTCGTGGACGTGTTGATCAGTTCTGGTCTGAAATCTCTTTCGGTCCCGGTAGGGAAGGTGTTTTGGGAAGTTGAAAAACATACGAATTGTGCCGGCGACCGTCGGCCCGTCATTGCCTTTGTCACATAACGCTTTGGGTTAAAAGTCTTTGTAAAAATCGATTTTCATATAAAGGATAAGGAGGAGCAGGGCATAGAGCAGCGACCACCGATGATGATCGAGCATGTTTGCTACGGATGTATTTTGTGGTTATTGTATGCTATGACGAAGTACATCGTTGATAAAGAGATTAGTAGGACGATATTATGGAGCTTGGGGCGTGATTGTCGCTGTAAAAAAATGAGGCGATGACGAACTAAATCCTGATAAATCCTGGGGGATACACTAAATCGTATAATCAATCACCATGGCAAATATTGCCGAATAGGCGCTCTTTGAATAATTTTTTATATATTTATGTCGAATTGTTTTATTGGACGAACTGTTTTTAGGGGGATTTAATGATTTTCAGCTTATGAGAAGATTTTTATTTTGGTCTTTGTGTTTTTGCCTGTTGTTTCCTGTAGGGTTATCTTCTTGCGATGGCAGCGATTCGGCGGCGGTGATTTTTGGGGGAACGACCGGGAAGCTTACATGGACTTTGACGGAGGATGGTGTCCTGACGATTACCGGGGAGGGACCTATGCCCGATTATAGAGATGGAGGTACTTCGGAAACTCCGCCTTGGTATCCGCATGTGAACAGGATTTCCTCCTTGACGATTGGCGAAGGTGTGACCCGCATCGGAGATTATGCATTTATGTTATGCAGCTTTGTGACGGAAGTTGTTATTCCGGAAAGTGTGACAAGTATGGGAGATTGGGCTTTCTGGCATTGTCAGAGTTTGAAGCGTATCACCTTCCCTGACCGTATGGTGAGGTTCGGTGAATGGGCATTCTACGAGAATGAAAGTCTTCAGAGCGTCTGTATTCCCGAGGGGGTAACGACTATTCCGAGCAGCGCTTTTGCTCGATGTCATAATCTAACGTGTGTTATCATGCCGGGGAGTTTGCAAACTATTTGTGGCGGGGCTTTTTCGCAGTGTCATAAATTGACGGATGTAACTATTCCCGATGGCGTGACGGTGATTGAAACAGGAGCTTTTTATGTATATCTTGATATGGCTGTCGTTACCTGTCTGGCCGTTATTCCGCCGGAGCTAGGGAAAGATAATTTCGGCCTTCCTGCTAAAATTCTTTATGTACCTGCCGGCAGTGTGGAGGTGTACAGGAAAAATGCTGTCTGGAGAGAGGCTTTTGAAACGATTGCGGCACTACCCTGATATTCCTGCCTGTGGGCGGGCGGTGCCGAGAACGAAATATCCCCGTACCCTGCAAAAGGGTACGGGGATATTTCGTTCTCGGAGTCGGCTGTTTCTCGAAGGATTATTTTTCCTGTGGGTCTTGCACTATTTCTTCGGCACGGCGGAGCGGATTGACAGGGGCTCCGAAGGTGAAGAGGCGACTTAACTGCACGACAAACCAAAGTTCGGAAGAGCGAATCGTTATCGTAACGCTCTTCCGGACTTTGGCTTTTAATGGCTTGCTTTCGGTCTTTTGTGGCGGTTTGCCCGACAGCATAGGGAACGGGTGGTTCGGTATTAAAGTGCTTGGGGCTGCGGCAAGAAATCTCTCAGTCTGTTCCGATCGAAAAGACGGAGCGGCGGAATCCATGCTGCAGACGACATCATCCTATGGAACGACTTGCGGCTCGGTCGTAAACCAACCGTTTTTCCCTGGCCGGATACGAAAATCGCGGGATTAAAACGGAGCGATAAAACGTTCGGGACGTTTATTTACAACAGTCGCATAATTTGACGGTTTACTCGTTTTCGCTCATCGTTTTCCCGAGCTCCGTGCCGCACGTGAAATCTCCTCTGCGGAGGGGAGAGGCCGCAATCGTAAATGTTCCCTTTGGCGGAGAATAACGACCGTTCCGACCGAAAGGTTTCGGAACCCGAAACATATCCGGAGTAAATCGGATGTAGGGTTCTAATTTATTATTCGTTTTCCGGGCTTTGCGGCCGGTCCGGACTGTTTATGCCGGAAGGTTTTGTATTCCGGCGCTCCCGAAGCATACGCTTACCTTTACCGACCGAGGCGACGTTGCCTCGGTTAAAATCATTTGTATTATGATAATAGGTTATTTACGCGTCAGCACGGGAAAACAGCATCTTGCCAACCAGCAGGATGAGATCCGGCGCTTCGCCGAAAGCAGAAAGCTTGTTGTCGATCATTGGGTGACGGAAGTCGTCAGTGGCAAGAAGAGCGAGCGAGACCGCAAGCTCGGCGGCCTGTTGCGCCGTCTTAAAAAGAACGATACGTTGATCGTGACGGAGATTTCGCGCCTGAGCCGAACGCTTACGGACATTATGGCGATTATGGGCAAATGCCTGGAGCGGGGAATCAACCTTTATACGACCAAGGAGGGCTATTCGTTCGACAATACGATCAACAGCAAGGTGCTGTGCTTCGCTTTCGGACTCGTCGCGGAGATTGAGCGCAATCTTATTTCGATGCGGACGCGCGAGGCACTGGCGCTGCGGCGTGCCGAGGGGATGGTCTTGGGACGCCGTTACGGAAGTTATACCAAACTGAACGTATTGATTGAAAATCGGCAAACCGTTATCGCAATGCTCGACCGGGGAAAGTCCATCGGCGATATTTGCAGACATTTCGGCCTTTCGCGGGATACGTTTGCCAAATTCAGGATGAAATACCCGTCGGTCCAGAAAGCTTTGGATAAGAAAGAACGACTTAGAATCAGTCGTTTTAAGAGCAGACGGTGCGATGTCTGAACAATATGCGGGAACTCCGGTGATCTGTATTCGGAGTTTCCGCATATTTTGTAAAAGAGCGCGGAGTTGTTTGGCCCTCCTTTCCCGATATTGTCGGTTAATCGTTGGTTAAATCGTTGGTTTATAGCTGCAAATATACATCATCTCTGCAATTTGTACAAGAATAATTTGTAATTATATTACAATTCAGATAATTATAATTATTTCTGTTTGTCGTCCTATGGTTTTATACCATGTATTATCCGTTTGAGGCGTTCAGTGGAACGATTAAATAGGATGGACGTTAGGATAACGTCCCGGTTTATTGTTGGTTAATAGTGTTTAATCGATGATAATTGAATGTCGAATGAAGAAAATCCTATTCTTTTTATTTGCTGCCGTATTAGCCGCAGGAGGCGTGGAGGCGCAGGAAGCGGTGGATTCCATGAAAATTTTTTATCGCCGTGGGTATCGTAATGTCGATCTGTCGTTTCGGGACAATCGGGCGCAGATGGAGCGTTTCTTGAATCTGACGGAAGCGGCACTGAAAAACGACCGGGTCGAAAAGGTCGTTATTCGCTCGTATGCTTCGCCGGACGGAACGGCAGAAGCCAACGAACGGCTGTCGGTCGGACGGGCGGAAGAGTTGAAGGCCTATCTGGTCCGCGAGGGGAACATACCCGCATCTTTGATCGAATATCACGCCGAAGGCATCGCGTGGGGAATGCTGCGGGAACAGGTCGCGGCTTCCGATATGGCGGGACGCGACGAAGTGTTGGATATTCTCGACCATACGCCGCTGTGGATTTACGACGACGATAATCGGATTGTCGATGGCCGGAAAAAGCAACTGATGGATTTGCAGGGCGGAAAACCGTATAATTATATGTTGGAGCACTTTTTCCCCGAACTTCGCAACAGCGTCAGCACCGTGCTCTATCTGCATATCGTGGCGCAGCAACGGAGCCGGAGCCGATTGCGGTCGTTCCCTCCGAAGAGGAGCGGGTGCCGCAGCAGGAGCCGGTGCGGGTGCCTGCCGACGCGGCGGCGATGCCTTGTGAAACGACGGTCCCTGCGACGGTTCCTGCAAAGCCGCGTCGCTCGTATCCGGCGAATATGATCGGGGTACATGCGGGATATTGCACTTCGTGGATCACTTCTTACGGCTTGACCTCATCGACGAGGCCGGGTTACGAGGTGGGTGTCAGCGATCGGATTCGGTTGAGCCGGCAATTTCCGTTCTATCTGCGGACGGGATTGACCTTTATAAGCAAAGGGTATGAGGTCCGTGGCTTCGACGATAGCCGTACTACGATGAACTACCTGCAAATTCCTGTGGGTATCGATTATACCGTCGCCCTGGGCGAACGCTTTGCCCTGATTCCGCACGCCGGATTCTATTATGCGGTCGGTGTCGGCGGGAAGCGCAAGGTCGGTGCCGAGGAGATTCCGGTTTTCGGAGAAAAAGGCGGGTTTTCGCGTCACGACATGGGCTTTTCGTGCGGAGCCGATATTACGTTCGGTCGGTTCGGGATCGGGGTCGCTTACCAGATCGGCCTGATCAACATCGACAAAACCGATACGATGTACGGGAACGACAGCCAGATGGTCGGCTACAAGAATGTCAGGAATCGCAGTTTCATCGTGAGGGCAGGTGTCAATTTTTAATCGGAGAATACTATGAGAAAGATAATAACTTGCATGATTTTGGGCCTGCTGTCGCTGGTTTCCTGTACGGAGTATGACGAAGTGGCCATGTGGAACAAAAACGAAGATATGGGGTCGCGGCTGGCAGCGCTGGAGGAGCTGTGCAGCCGGCTGAATACCAATATCGTTTCGCTGCAACAGATTGTCGAGGCCCTGCAAGGCAACGACTATGTGACGGGAGTGGTCCCGGTCGTGGAAAACGGTGAAACGGTCGGTTATACGATCTCTTTCAGCAAAAGCGGCCCGGTGACGATCTATCACGGGAAAAAGGGAGAAAATGGACAGAACGGTACGACCCCTGTAATCGGTGTCGAACAGGATACCGACGGACTCTATTACTGGACGCTCGACGGCGAATGGCTCACGGACGACGAAGGGAGCAAGATTCTGGCTCAGGGAATGGCCGGTAAGTCGGCTTACGAACTGGCCGTGGAGAAAGGATACCGGGGAACGCTCGACGAATGGCTGGCCTCGCTCAACGGCAGCAATGGCGACGACGGCAAGTCGGCTTATGAGCTTGCCGTAGAGAACGGTTATCAGGGGACCGAGGAGGAGTGGCTGGCCTCGCTCAAGGGCAGTGCCGGCGATCAGGGCGATGACGGCGTCACGCCGAAACTGGAGGTCCGCGACGACGGTTATTGGTATATTTCCTACGACAACGGCCAAACGTGGAATAAATTGGGCCCGGCTACGGGCGATCCCGGTGAGGACGGCGATTCGATGTTCAGCGACATAGATGTTTCCGATCCGGATTATCTCGTTTTGACGCTGGCCGAAACCGGAGCATCGATCAAGCTGCCGTATTACAAGGACAAATTCGACCTTTTGTTTGTTTCGGGTTCTGACCGGGTAAAGGAGATGTCGGTATATTGCGGCCCGGGTGCGACGGCGGAGGTGGAGTACGAATTGACGAATCCTCTGAACGTGCAGGTCGCCATCGAGTGCATTTCGCACAGCGGATACGAGGTTGCCGTGGACAAGTCGGCTAAAAAGATCACGGTTTCCGCACCGGACGATCCGGCTGCGATCACCGATCCCGAGAGCGAAATTCTGGTGTTCGCTTCGGACGACGAAAGGACCGTCATGCGTAAATTGGTCGTCAAACAGGTGAAGTATATCGACTATAGGGCTACCCGGCAACTGGATTGGGAGAAGAGTTCCGTCAATCCGCGTTTCTGGGGCGAAGATTGTAAATTCCTCGACGAACAGAGTACGTATGATTCCGCTACCGGTGAAGGGCGATGGGCTTATACGGGTACCGTGATCTATATTACGGATGCCGCTTTTTCGGGAGAGGCGGGGCTGCAGGAAATCGTTATTCCTGCGAGCGTTGTCGAGGTGGGACGCAATCTGTGGAATGAAACCGGCGGCGGAGGTGCTTTTCAGAATTGCACGGCCCTGACCAGCGTGGTATTCGAGGGGGACAACCTGTCCAAGATCAATCTGAATACTTTCAACGGATGTTCGGCACTGTCTTCCATCGAGCTTCCGGAAAGCCTGGAAAAGATCGAGTATAATGCGTTCGACGATTGCAGCGCCCTGAAAAGTATCGTCATTCCGGACAAGGTAACCTATATCGGCGAAGGGGCCTTCAATTATTGTACGGGTTTGCAGGAGGCTTATATCGGCGATGGAGTTACCGAGATTGCCGCGAAAGCGTTTGCGGAATGCACCGCATTGAAAACGGTCGTTATCGGAAAGAGTATTCAGCGTATCGGCGATCAGGCCTTCAATACGAGGAGTTCCTGGGATCAGATGACCCTGGAGAAGATTACCGTTTTGTTCGACGATATTGCGTCCGGCTCTTTCCCGGTGTTGGAGAGCGGTTCGAGAGGCGTCTTCCCGAAACCCGGCGGTTGGGATCTGGTTTCCTATAAAATATATGTACCGAAAGGGACGAAAGCCGAATATCAGAAGAACTGGTCGGATTATAGTTCGCTGATCGTGGAGATGCAATAGGGTGCGGGCCGTTTCGACTGGTCGTACGGAATGCGGCGACTTTTCGAAGGTTGAATTTTCAATATTTTCGACTTAAGTCCGAAATCGGTCTGTATTGACACTCCTCGGCTCAATAGCCGAGGGGGGGGGTTGTCGGATGGCATTTCTTCGTTTCCCGCTCCCTTTTTGCGGACGATCGAGGAAGCGGGCGGGATAATTCCGATTGCCGCAACAAGTATGGCGATTATATTGGGTTCGGGTTTCAGACTTGTTTCCCGAGGCTGTTTGTCATCGTTCGCCGGGGGCGTGTTCTGGGCTGTCCCTTTCTTTTGCCTCCTTGTGGAAAGGGGCTTGGGAGGGAAATGCTTGTCGGAAATCGGCCGGTACGGTACGTGATGGCTGCCTGTATTTTGAGCGTGGAGCGGAGGGTTGTGAAGACTGTTTGTCGCCTGTTTTGCCGGGGTTTCGGTAAAATGGCCCGTGTTTATGAGCTTCTTCTTCTGCGGCGGTCGCTTGGACGCTATCGGGGAAAGTCCGGTTATTCGGCGATGACGCCCGATCCGACCAGCTCATCGCCATCGTACCAGGCTGCGAACTGTCCCGGCGTGATTCCACGCTGAGGTTCGTCGAAAAGCAGGTAGGCCGCGTCCGGACGGATGAAGAGTTCCGCTCCTTGCAGCGGCTGGCGGTAGCGGATACGGACATCGAAACGACGGCTTTCGCCCGTTTTCAATTCCCGGAGCGGGTCGATCCAGTGCAGCTCGCCGGGAGCGATCCGCAAGGCCCGGCGGTAAAGTCCCGGATGGTTGTCGCCCTCGCCGACGTAGATCACGTTCTGCTCCACGTCGGTTGCCAGTACGAAAAGCGACTCCTTGCGGCCGCCGATCCCCAGCCCTTTGCGTTGGCCGATGGTATAAAAGTGGGCTCCGTTATGCTGCCCGATTTTTTTGCCGTCGCGCACGGTATAACGGTAGGGAGCAGCGAGTGCAGCCAGTTCGGTATCCGTCGGAGTGGAGGACCGCTTTGCGGCGGTTGCCGTCGGAGCTGTCGCCGGGTTCGGACATTCTGTCGAGTCCGTATTCGCCGGATTTATACCGCGTAGGGTGGCACTTTTATCCGAAGCCGTTCGTTCCGCCGTGCCCATCCCTGCATCCTCCGTTTTGCCGACGAGTGGGACGGCTTGTCCGTATTTGGGCCAATCGGCTTTGATTTCGTGGACGTTGCCGGTTTTTGCTTTGAGCTTTTGTTGAAGAAAGACCGGCAGATCGACCTTGCCGACGAAACAGATGCCTTGCGAATCCTTGCGTTTGGCCGTAGCGAGCTTCATTTGCTCGGCGATGCGTCGCACTTCGGGTTTGAGCAGGTGGCCGACCGGAAACAGCGCCCGGGAAAGCTGTTCCTGTGAAAGTTGGCAGAGAAAGTAGCTCTGGTCCTTGTTGGGATCGCTACCCGCAAGCAATTTGTAGATCGTCCGGCCGTCGGGCGCCGTCTCTTCGGCCTTGCGACAGTAGTGTCCCGTAGCCACGAAATCGGCTCCCAGCTTGAGGGCTTCCTTCAGAAAAACGTCGAACTTGATTTCGCGGTTGCAGAGCACGTCGGGATTGGGTGTGCGCCCTTTCGCGTATTCGGAGAACATATAGTCCACCACCCGGCGACGGTACTGGTCCGAGAGATCGACCGTATGGAACGGAATGTCGAGCCGTCGGGCGACAAGTTCGGCGAAGAGCCGGTCGTCGTGCCAGGGGCAGTCGCCTTCGAGCGTGCCCGTAGTGTCGTGCCAGTTGATCATGAAGAGTCCGATAACCTCATGTCCGGCCTGTTGGAGCAGGTAGGCCGCTACCGACGAATCGACGCCGCCGGAGAGTCCGATAACTACACGTGCCATACTTTTTGCGCAAATTTTACTTTTCGACCGCACCGAAAGGCGCGTTTTGCCGGAAATATCCGGTCACGGAAGCACCGGTTTTCCACCGATTCTCGTTACAGTTCGATCAGTCCCTCGGGCAGTACCATCTTCACCGTACGGCCCTCGAAATCGATGCCTGCGATGAACTCCTCGACCGCCGGAACCAGGATCCGTTTGCCGCCGATCTCCACCTCGAAGAGAGGATTGGCCTCGCTGTCGTAATAATCCGTGATTTCGCCTTTCAACGTACCGATCCGTACCCGGAATCCGATCAAATCTTCCAGGTAGAATTCATCGTTTTCGTCGTCCTCGTGCTCGAGGTACAACTCCCGCCCGATAAACTCTTCCGCCCGACGAGCGGAGTCGATATCCGCGAATGTCGCCAATGCGTTGGTCTTGCCCCTCCGTTCGAAGCGGTCGCAAAAAAGAGGAACCGCCAGTGAATCGATCTTCACGAACAGCGGTTCCTCTGTTGAGAAGTCATCGGGAAACGTCGTGTAGAGATTCAGTAAAACCCCACCTTCAACTCCGAAGAGTTTACTCACGCGCGCAACCGACAACAACATAACGGTTGTAACTATGCCTCGGCAGGAGCTTCTCCCTCTGCGGGAGCTGCTGCTTCAGCCGATTCGGCAGCGGCAGCTTCGGCGGCCTCACGTGCGGCAGCTTCGGCAGCGGCTTTCTTCTCGGCGAGAGCGGCTGCGCGCTCTTCCTTGATTTTGGTCTCGGCGGCCAGACGGCTCTTCTCGGCCGATTTAGCGTCCGACGCCAGTTTGTTGGTCTTGTTCTCGATCTTGGTCTGCTTCTCGCTCAGCCATTTGTTGAATTTGGCCTCGGCGTCCGACTCGGAGAATGCACCTTTAGCGACACCGCCCAGCAGGTGCTTCTTGTACATTACGCCTTTGTAGGAGAGGATCGCCCGACAGGTGTCGGTGGGTTGTGCGCCTTTGAGTAACCAATCCAGAGCTTTCTCGAAGTTCAGATCGATCGTAGCAGGATTCGTATTGGGATTGTAGGTACCCAATTTCTCGATGAATTTACCATCACGTGGCGCTCTGCTATCTGCGGCAACGATGTGGTAGAAAGCGAAACCTTTCTTACCGTGGCGTGCCAGACGAATTTTAACAGCCATTTGCTATAAAATTTTTAATGAAATTAATAAACGCTACCCACTTTTCGGGGCTTTCAGGGGAGCAAAGGTAGAAACAAAAAACCGAATTGCCAAATCTGCCGGGAAACAAAATGGATCAATTTGGTAAAAGATGGGGTGTCCGGCCGTATTCGGCTGCTTTGCAGAAGCGGACAGGTGCAGTGAAGGCGGTTGCGATCAGGGCGGTACGGTTTGGCGTAACCGCCGATTTGCCGTTGATAAATCCCGAGTTTGGAGCACTCTTCGGATCGCACAGATCGTCTTCGGTGAAGGTTAATTCTTCGTAGTATAATTCGCCCCAGGCGCCGCTTTCATCCTGTCCGCAATAGTAGAATCCGAATGTTTCCATTTCGGCGGGGAGGAAATAATAACCATTTTCGACATTTTTCCAGCCGAACAATGTGCCGGTTTCGAGATAGTCGAGGATCTGCATATCTGAAAGATTCAGTTGTGTTGATCGTGCGACATGCAGAAGGCCCCATGTATGGATTGTTTCAGGGCTTGTCGGGGTAACCTGGAAGATAAATACCCGATGGTCGCTTGCCCCTTTGTAAATATCTGGGTAGAGTGTTTCCAGAGCCGTCCCGTCATAGAGTTGCCATTCCGCCTGCACGGTAGCGTTCATATTGCGCGGCAGGGGTTTGCTCGTCACGCGAGCAATGAATATATTATTTGGAAAATCATTGGTGTCGAGGAATCCATAAATTACATATTCTGTTCCCGGAATACAATTTATTTGCAATATTTCTCTATCCATATATAAGCTCGGCGAGTATGAGTTCTCTGGGGTCATATCTTGGATAAATTGGCGCCAGTCGTCGTAAGAATCGAAATACGAGGCAGTGGTGATTCCCACATAATACCATGTATCATTGAAATTTGGGGTGACTTGCACGTTGAAGCTGCGCATTTCGATATCGTACGGTTCGAAAATCAGTTCAAACCTTTCTTCAAACGGATGGTCGAACCAATCATCCAGTTTGTCGATCACTCCGTTGCCGTCAATATCCAAGTACTCGTCGAACGGTGGAATTGCATAATCCGTAATGGAGAGTTCTTCATAACGTCGTTCCAAATTTCTCGTAACTCTCGCAGGTTTAATCCCCATACCGTTGCTCCGTACGGCTGCGAGCAGGGCTTCGTCTTTGATCTGTCCGTTCACCTCGATGTCTGTCGCGATTTTGGAAACGATTTCCGAGAGTTGGGCAACCGTTCGTCCGTGTTGCAGCGTGGCGGAAATAGCCAGCAGGATGGCGTTGCCGACACCCGGACGGGCGATGTCCATCTTGTCGAAGCCTTCCGGCGAGGGAAGTTCGTCTTGCGGGATGCAGAACGATCGGAGCACTTCCTGCTCGGCCGTCCGGCGTGCATCCGGAATGGTCCGGCCCTCGTTCAAAACAAGGTACTTGATGCGGGGCGTTTCCAGCGAAGTGAGCAAATTGACGTTCGACTTTCCTTCCATTGCAAGGTCGGACAGAGACCGCAGGGTCAGCGGGGCATCGGAAAGATTGCCTGTCACTTCGTTGAAATAGAAACCCTCGGCGATGATCTCTACGTAGCGGCTGTCAATATCCGATGTAAGTTCGAACGAGCCCATGTCGTCGAGAATCTGCGTTTGGTAACTTTTACCGGTCGGTTGCAGTCGTTCGTTCAGCTCCTGGATAGTGACGACAGAGCCTTGGATGAACTGCCCTTTCTGCACGCTTCCGTTGATCGAATATTCCGGAATGTCCGGTTTTTCATCCTCCGAGTCGTTACCGTCGCCGGGGTTCTCGGTGTTATCCGATCCTCCGTAGGGCGTTTCATCGATACCGCTGTCGGTACAGCCGCAGACAAGCAGTACGGCGATTGCGAATAAAAAGAGTTTTTTCATAATAAGATTATTTAATAAGTAGAAATTTGATCATTCCTGCTACTTACCGTATCGGCTCCTGCTGCGGTGGTTTGAACAAAAAAAGCGTGGAACTGCAATATATGTTTTGATAACGGATTGGGAAAGTCGA
>OGMB01001252.1_pt1 | contig 11603 bp, 11 predicted proteins | sample 1573001 | NCBI WGS metagenome assembly OGMB01 (sample SAMEA2581921, study PRJEB24529) | metagenome | biome: Human gut stool | place: China | collected 2011
TTTGGATTAAACTCACGCTCTAATGTTTGTTGCAAATGTGCCATATGTTGTAATTTATTTCCCATTTTAAATTGAATCCAACCAATTCTAAAGGCTAAACCAAACATTATAATAAGAACAACAAATATCATATTTCTCATTCTTTTTTTTCTTGTTATTGTTCCTACTTTTTGAACTAATCTAAATTTTTCATTCTTTTTCATTTTTTTCTTCATTTTTTTAATATTTCTCATAGCCCCTCCAATAAATTTATTACTTATTAAATCATATTAAAAAGAGCAAAAAAAATGCACTTAATTTAAATTAAATGCATTTTTCAATTATTTAAAAAATTCTTTTACGCTTTCACAAGCTTTTTGAATTATATTTGTACTATTTGTTTGCTTATTATCATTTGTGTTAACTTATTCTTTTTTAGGTAAATTAATATAAATTTTTTGTTCATTATTTAATTTGCTCATTCCTAATCTTTCTTTTGCTAATTTTTCAATACTTGTTAAATTTAATTCATTTTCAACACTAACTTCTAGTTGTTCATTTACTTTTTGAATATCTGTTAATTGTGCTTTTAAACTTTCTTTTTCATTAAATTTTTCATTTATAATTGAATTTCTATAACTTATGGTAAATAACACAGCAAAACCAAATATAATATATGAAACAAAAGTTGCTTTTCTTTTTATTTCTTCTTTAGAAACTTTATGTCTTTTTACTTGATGCTCTGTAGTAACTTTGGGTGTTTTTTTTGTTTCTATTTTAGTTTTTGTTTTTTCTTTTTTTGTTGGATTATTTTCTTCATTTGGTTCATATTCTGGTTGTAACTTTTTTGGGCTTGTTTCAAATTGATATCCTTTATTATATCCTTGATAACCATACACCCTATTTGCCATAAGTTTTCACCTCTCTTCTTTCAAAAATTCTTAGTTTAGCACTTTGTGCTCTACTATTTACTTGAAGTTCTTCTTTTGTAGATATTATTGGTTTTTTATTAATCATTTTACCATATGAAGTATAATTACATACGCAATATGGTAATTCTTTTGGACATGTACATTTTCCCTCTGCATCAACATATGCTTGTTTTACAGCTCTATCTTCTAATGAGTGAAATGTTATAATGCACAATCTGCCTTTATCTTTTAACAACTTTATACAATTCATTACTGTATTATATAAAGGTTTTAATTCATCATTTACTTCTATTCTAATTGCTTGAAATGTTCTTTTAGCAGGATGCCCTTCTTTTTGTTTTGATTTAGGAATAGATTTTTCTATAATTTCAACTAACTGTTTAGTTGTTGTAATTGGCTTTTCTTTTCTTTCTATGCAAATATTTCTAGCAATCTTTCTTGAGAATCTTTCTTCTCCATATTCATAAATAATATTAGCAAGTTTTTCTTCTTCATAATTATTTATTACTTCTTTTGCTGTTAATTTTTGTGTTTTGTCCATTCTCATATCTAATTCATTTTCACCTAAATAACTAAATCCTCTATTTCTCTCATCTAACTGATAAGAAGAAACTCCTAAATCAAGTAATATTCCATCTACTTTTTCTATATTTAATTTTTCTAATATATTTTTTATATTATCATGATTATCATGAACATACTTTATGTTATGAAATTCTTTCAGATTATTTTGAGCAGCTTTTAAAGCTTCCTGATCTCTATCTATTCCTATTAACATACCTTTTGATGATATTCTTTTTGCAATTTCTTTGCTATGCCCTGCTCCTCCGAAGAGTTCCATCTACATAAATTCCATCCGGTTTTATTTTTAATCCTTCTATACATTCTTGTAACATGACCGGCATATGTTTAAATTCCAATTTAACACCTCTAAATAAAACTTTTTAACGTATTGCAGCTGGTAATTATTGAACTACCAGCTGTATTTTCTTTTTGTTTTTTCTTTTGGTTCTTAACTTTCTTTCGTAGATATATCTTTTGCATATATATCATATCTTTTGTAAATTTTTCTTTTGTACTATCATCTTTCGTTTGATTTTTATCTTTTGTATTAATTTCTTTTGTTAATTATAATATTTTTCTTTTGTATTAGTATCTTTTGCATTATTGTCTTTTGTACATTTTTCTTTAGCACCTATATAAACTTTTACAAGTTATATACCTAACATTGTCATATTTTCTGCTATTTCATCTGCTGATATATTTTCATCACATTTTTCCCATGTTGCTTTATTCCATATTTCTAATCTTGTTCCTACTCCAATTATAACTGCTTCTTTTTCTAATCCTGCCGCTGTTCTTAAATTACTTGGAATTAAAAATCTGCCTTGTTTGTCTATTTCACATTCAGTTGCTCCTGATAAGAAAAATCTTACAAAATTTCTAGCGTTTCTATCAGATAAAGGTAATGCTTTTAATTTTGTTTCAAAATTTAACCACTCATTTTGTGAAAACGCAAATAAACATCCATCTAATCCTTTTGTTACGATGAACTTCTCTCCCATGTCTTGTCTTAATTTTGCAGGCATAATCAATCTGCCTTTTGCATCTAGAGAATGCTCGTATTCACCAATTAGCAATTACCTTTCACCTCTTTTCACTTTTCTACCACTTTGTTCCACTTCTCTCCACTTCAATTAAATTTTAATATAACTTTTTATATTTTGCAAGCTTTTTTGTAAATTTTTTTATTTTTTTTATTTATTGCATTTTTATTAATAATTATCTAAAATTACTTTTATCCCAACAGTAAAACTATTAATTGTAGTTTTGAATCATTTCTCTTATTAATAGTTCGTTTTATTTTAACTTTCTAATTGCTATACTTTTGATATATAAAATCAAGGAGGAGCTATATGAATGATGTAGAAAAAAATCTAAGAAAAAATATAGGAAAAAAAATAAAATTAGCAAGAACTAAAGCAGAATACACACAAGAACAATTAGCTGAAAAGCTTTCTCTTTCGGCAAGGTATATCAGCCAACTAGAACGAGGAATAGCTTTTGGAAGTGCAACAACAATAACTAATATTTGTAAAGCTCTAAATATCACTTCTGATTTCTTATTTTATGACTTAATTAAAAGTAACTCACCTATTATGAATGATTTAATTGATGAAAACTTTTTAGAAGATTATTTAAAATTAGACAATTATAATAAAGTAATTGTAAATTCTATAACAAAAGAGCTTGTTAAATTACAAAAAGAAAATTTTGAAATAAATAAGCAATATAAAAAGGCATAACCTTTTTATATTGCTTATTTATTTCATTTAATTTATAGTTGTTCCTGTAGCACCAGTTCCAACAACATCTTCTTGTAAAGAGCGCCACGTATTGCACCCAACAATTCCATCTACAGTCAATCCTCTTGAACGCTGATATGCTACTACAGCATTATAAGTAGCAACTCCAAAAATCCCATCTAATCCATTTGTTCTATAGCCTAATGTATTTAAATCATCTTGTGCTATTAATACATAATTACTCAAACTTCCTTTCTTTAAAAGCGGAAATCCTCCAGTAGAACATGCTGGTTTCCCGAAATCTTTTATCAAAATGTACCCAAGTAGGAGTTAATGAAATTGGTTCAACATAATACCATACCCCAGAATTTTTTGCACTATTCCATAAACGTGTTCTTTGAGTGCTAGTTAATGTTTGCCCAACATCAAAAGCTACTCCAGCATAATGTTGACTTTGATTTCCATGACCTCCTTCATATGGTCTTTTAAATGCAAATCCAACCGGTATTGGGCTTCCATAAATATACCTTTGACTATTCCAACTTTGCATCGTTCTTTTCGTCGTCCATAATATATTACTTTTACTTGTTCCTCTAAATTCTCTTACTCTTAACGTTCCATTTGTATTATATGGCATCGGCTCTGCTTCTCCCCTATAATACGTTTCCATCCTATCTGTATCATTATTAAAAACCAAGATTTTTGCCATAATAAAAAATCCTCCCATTTATATACTATTTGTATATATTATGAAAGAATTTTTAATTTGTTTATAATTTATTTTATATTCTTATATATTATACTACCCTTGCTTTTACAATAACTCTCATTTTGCTATCATTAGTACATGTAATCAATGTAATCTCTTTTCTTCCATTTGTTAATTGAGATGTACAACTTAAATCTTCTGGAATCACCTCATATTTATTATAAACTGAATATCTAAGTGTATTTCCACTTGTATCTGTTATCTCTATAATATCTCCATTTTCTAAGCTAGGGACCTTACTAAAAAATCTAGTATTACGATAATTATGACCTACAATACAGAAATTTCCTACTTCATTTGGATCTGCTCCCCAAAATTTTGTAGGAGATATCTTCAACAATGCTTCTGTCTCTGCTTCTGAATCTGTTTCTCCATCTAATATCGGATATTGCACATTAATTTTAGGAATATTAATTGTAGCTATTGTAGTATATCTATATCCATCATTTGTTTTTTGAACATTTTTCTTATTTGAGCCATTTTGAGTTTGTTTTTGTGGCGTATTATCAAATTCATTGTTAGTTGAACCATTATTTTGTTCCGAGTCATCCAAAACAACTATTAAAATATTATTTTTTGCAACTGTAGTATCTTCTTGTGCATCTGTATTAAATTCACTCATGATTTCTTTTGAAGTTTCTTCACTCTTATTTCTGTCATATTCTGCATAAATACATAGAGAGATTAAAATGCATACCAAAAAAATAGACAAAAGGAAATCAAACTTATAGATTTTCTTTTTTCTTTTTAGTTCTGGTGTTATATATAATTTCTTAGTAACTAAAATTTGATTCATTGCACTCTCCCTACTTTATATTTCTATTTTATTATAACATAGTTTTATACATTTTTAAATACCTTTTTTTTAAATCCTATTAGTAATATCCGCAAAATGTTAATTTTTCCGCTCGTACACTCTCATCTAATTTAAGAGATTCTAAAATTTGATTTCCTTCTTCCTTATTTTGAAATATTTTAGCATTATTTAACGCATTTATTAATGTTTTTCTTCTTTGCATAAAAGCACTTTTTATTATCTTAAACATAAGCTCTTTATCTTGCACTTCTATTGGAGGCTCTTTTCTTATATTTAACTTGATAACTTTTGATGTCACTTCAGGTTCTGGAATAAAAGATTCTTTCGGAACTTCTAATATTGCTTCTGCTATCGCATAGTAATATACTGCATATGTAATAGCTCCAGTCTCTTTTTCTCCCGGAATAGCAATTAATCTATCAGCAACTTCCTTTTGTATCATAACTGTTATGCTTTCTAAATCTAATTTTTCTTCTAATAATTTCATAATAATTGGAGTAGTTATATAATATGGCAAGTTAGCTACTATTTTTACCTTCTTTATATTAGTATTTTCTTTTTCTTTCTTTATAAGATGTTTTAAATCTATTTTTAAAACATCTTGCTGATATAATTCAAAATTATTATATAATTTAAATCTATCCTGTAAGATTTCTACCATTTTTTTATCTAATTCAATACCTATTACCTTTCCTGCTTTTTCCAATAAGTATTTTGTTAACGTTCCTAAGCCTGGTCCAATTTCTATTACCAAATCTTCTTTATCTATTTTACTACTTTCTACTATTTCATTTACTACCTGTTCACTAATTAAAAAGTTTTGTCCTAATGATTTATTAGCTCTAATATTGTATTTTTTCATAATAAACTTAGTTTCTTCTATTAATGTTTCCATATTTTAACTCTCCATATCTTTGTTAATTTATTTTTTTTGCACTTATATTTTATTATAAATAGGCTGTTTTTTCAAGTTTTTATTGATTTTTATATTTTTTTCATATAAAATATAATCACTATTAGATTCTTGTATATTTTAACATTATATTTTTTATCTAATAGTTAAAATTAATTTAAACAAAAGAGGCTAGTTTATGGAAAAAAATAATAATAATTATAAAAAAAATAAAAATTCTTTATCCAAAGATTTTTCTAATGATTCTAATATAATAAAAATGAAAACATCTTTTAATTCCAAAAATTTAATGCATTACAAGAAATTAAGAGTTACTTTAATTGTAGTAATATTAATACTTTTATTATTGATTGTAAGAATTGGATTTTTACAATTTGTTCAAGGCAATTATCTTAAAGAACTCGCTTATAATCAGCAAACAATTAATCAAATCATTAGTCCAAAAAGAGGAAATATTTATGATTCTACTGGAAAAGCTTTAGCTATTAGTGCTCAAGTAGACACAATAACTATTAATCCTAATAAATTAGTAAAAAACTCTAATGACGAAACCAAAGAATTTAAAGAAAAAATAGCAAAAGGTCTTTCTGAAATTTTCGAATTAAATTATGATGAAGTTTTAGAAAAGGTAAATAGTTCTTCTCAAGTTGAAACAATTGCAAAAAAAGTTGAACAGGAAAAAGTTGACACTTTAAAAAAATGGATTGAAGAAAATAAAATTTCAGTAGGAATCAATATTGATGAAGATACTAAAAGATATTATCCTTATAATACAGTTGCTTCTAATGTAATCGGATTCTGTGGTAATGATAATCAAGGATTAAGTGGTATTGAATCAAAATGGGATTCTATCCTAACAGGTACTCCTGGAAAAATAGTTAGCTCTAAAGGAAGTAATCAAGAAGAAATACCTAATGCAGAAGAAACTTATATCTCTGCTGAAAATGGTAGCGACTTAACCTTAACTATTGACTTAAATATTCAAACTATTATTGAGAAATACTTAAAGCAAGCTGTTGAAGATAATGATTGTAAAAAAGGTGGAAACGTTATAGTTATGAATCCTAAAAATGGAGACATACTAGGTATGGCTTGTTATCCAGATTATAACTTAAATTCTCCATATACTCCAAATGCTACATTAGCCGAAACTTATGATTCTCTTTCTAGTGAAGAAAAAAGTGAATCTCTTTACAAAATGTGGGCTAATAAGTCAGTAGCTGAAACATATGAACCAGGTTCTGTTTTTAAAGTTATTACAGCTTCTGTTGCTTTAGAAGAAAATATTACAACTACTGATAAATCAAATGATTTTTATTGTAAAGGATATGAAGAATTTGAAGATTCTTCCGCATCTCAACCTTTAAAAATTTCATGTTGGAGAGCAAATCCTCATGGTGTTCAAAGCTTAAGGCAAGCGTTATGTAATTCATGTAACCCTGCATTTATGCAACTTGGAAAAAGAATTGGTGCTCCAACTTTATATAAATATTATGAAGCTTTCGGATTATTTGATTCAACAAATTCTGGATTATATGGTGAACAAAGTAGTATTTTCCAAAAGTTGGACAAAGTTGGACCTGTTGAATTAGCAACAATGTCTTTTGGTCAAAGATTAAATGTCACACCTCTTCAAATGGCAACAGCCATTGCTTGTGTTGCTAACGATGGTGTTTTAATGAAACCAAGAATAGTAAAACAAGTTACTAATACTGATTCTGGATCAGTTAGCGAAATTCCAGTTACACAAGTTAGACAAGTTATTTCAAAAGAAACTGCTCAAGAAGTAAAATCTATGATGGAATCTGTTGTAACTATTGGAACAGGAAAACATGCTGCTGTTTCTGGATACTCTATTGGTGGAAAAACTGGTACATCAGAACCTGTTTATAATAAAACTGAAGAAGGTTATGTTGCTTCTTATGTAGCTATTTCTCCAGTTGAAGATACTCAAGTTGTTTTACTATTAACTTTATATGACCCTCCAAAAAGCAATCACCAAGGTGGTCAATTAGCTGGACCTGTTGTATCACAAATGTTATCAGAAATATTACCTTATTTAGGCATACCTTCTAATGAAAATTCTTCTAATAATTCTTCATCAGATAACCTAATTGTAGTTCCTGATGTAAGAAATAAAACTGTATCTGAAGCTGAGAAAATCTTAAAGAACTCTGGTTTTTCAACAAAAACATATGTAAATGGTGATGCTAACAATACACTTGTAGTAGATCAAACACCAAAACCAGGAATATCTTTATCTAAAAATTCTGTTATTGTACTTTATGGAGAAGGAAATGACGTTGCTACTTCTGTTACAGTTCCAGATTTAAAGGGAATGAACGCATCACAGGCTTCTAACACATTAAAAGAGAAAAATCTAAATATTAGTATAGAAGGTAGTGGTATTGTTATTTCACAAGATGCTGCCAAAGATGAACAAGTCCCAGAAGGAACAGTTATCAAGGTTACTTTAAAGCAAAGTTTGACAGATGCTCATTAAATAATTAAAATAAAAAAATGGAATAAGAAAAATCTTATTCCATTTTTATATTTCAATTATTTTTTCTACTTTTTCTAAAATTTCTTGTATACTTTCTTCTGGTGTAGAAGCTCCTGCCATAATACCAACTTTATTACTTTTTTCTATTTCTGCTATATCTAGCTGTACAGCTGTTTCAACACATATACACTTTTTACAATTTGCTTTTGCTATTTCATATAATTTTTTAGTATTTGAACTATTAACTCCTCCAATAATAATCATATAATCCACCATTTTTGAAATTTTTTCAGTTTCATTTTGTCTTAATTCAGTTGCTTTACAAATTGTATTTTTTAATATCAATTCTATATTTTTTGGCAACTTACTTTTTACTCTTTTTTCTATTTCATTAAATTTTTCTAAACTATATGTAGTTTGTGAAATAATTAATAATTTATTAATATTTGAATTTTTTAATATTTCTAAGGCCTCTTCTACATTATCTTCCTTTTCTATAACATACACATTTTTACCGCAATAGCTTATTGTTCCAATATTTTCCGGATGTTCTTTGCTTCCACACAAAAATATAAAAAATCCTTTTCCAGCATATTCTTCTGCAATTTTATGAATTTTTAGAACATTAGGACATGTATAGTCTTTTAATTCTATACCCTTTTTATTAGCTAAATCATATATTTCCTTTCTTATCCCATGTGCTCTTATTACAGTTTTTCCTTTAGCATCTTCAATATCATCTATAAAAATCAAGCCCTTTTCTTTTAAAGAATTTATTACTTGTCTATTATGTACTATCTCTCCTAAACAATATATATTATCTTCTTTATTTTCTTTGATATCTTTATTTACTCCATCAACTGCCCTTTTTACTCCATAACAAAATCCTGCTGTTTTCCCTATTATTATATTTTTTATTCTCTTTAAAAATTCAGTAATAAATTGTACACATTCTTTTTCCATATTTTCCATTTCTTGTTTTGTATACATTAAGTATTCGTGTTTTTCACACATATCAATAATAAATTTTTCTCCATTTATATATTTATTTATATATTGTATTGTTTCTTCAGACTCTTTTTTTGTAATAGCAAACTCATCTACTATCTGATTTACAGATAATATTTTTTCATCAAATTTAAGATCTTCAAATTTACTATTTTTATAAACATAATCTGCATATATTCTAAAATCATTTCTTTTCAATTTTCTTAGCTCTTCTTTGTTACATTTTATTTGTTTTCCATTATTTAGTTTTACTCCTATTATGTTTTCCCTTTGTTCATCCCATATAGCCTTTTTAGTATATGTTATATTATTATAATAATAATCTGTCATTAAATGTGTTAAACTTCCTAATATTACAGGGTCTTGAATATATTTTGCATATTTTATATAAAATCTTCTATATCCTTTAAAATCTTTTTCTCCATCATAATGTGTTATCTTATGTGCTATTATTTTACTTACATTTTTTATTACATATCCATTATTAATATCTGGTGTCACATTTCCAAACATAAACAAATTTTTATCAATATTATCTATATTTTTTAATACTTTATTTGCTATTCCCAAATGTACTCCCCAAGATGGCATTATTATTCCTCCTCGTATTTTATCATTTTTAAAATTTCTTTTTCTAATTCTTCTACTATTTCTTCTTGTTTAACTTTTTTTATTATTTCTCCCTTTTTAAATAACAATCCCTCTTTTACTCCTCCTGCAATTCCAATATCTGCTTCTCTTGCTTCCCCTGGGCCATTTACACTACATCCCATTACAGCAACTGTAATATCTGATTCTATTGTTTGCAAAAATTCCTCTACCTTTTTCGCAATTGGTATTAAATCTATTTGGGTTCTTCCACAAGTTGGACATGCTACTAAAGTTGGCACTTTAGAATATAAATTGCAATCCTTTAAAATCTCTTTAGCAACTTTTATTTCTTTAATCGGATCATCTGATAATGAAACTCTAATTGTATCTCCTATTCCTTTTCTTAACATGTATCCTAGGCCTATACTTGATTTTATGGTTCCACTAAATTCAGTTCCACTCTCTGTTATCCCTAAATGAAGTGGACACTTAAATTGTTTCGCAGCTTCTTCATAGGCTTCTATACATAAATCTAAATTTGAAGCTTTTAGTGATAATGCATAATCATAAAAATTTAATTTTTCTAATATATCAATATGTCTTTTTGCACTTTCTACCATTGCTTTAGCTGTTGGTTTTCCATACTTTTCTAACAAATCTTTTTCTAATGAACCTGCATTTACCCCTATTCTTATAGGAATATTCTTTTCTTTACATTTATCTACAACAGCTTTTACTCTTTCTTCTGTTCCTATATTTCCCGGATTAATTCTAACTTTATCTACTCCAGAATTAATTGCTTCTAATGCAATTCTATAATCATAATGTATATCTGCAACAATTGGAATATGTATTTTTTCTTTTATTTTCTTTATCGCTTTAGCATCTTCTATATCTAAGCATGCAACTCTTATTATTTCACATCCAGCCTTTTCTAATTCCAAAATTTGATTTACTGTATCTTCTACGTTTTTTGTTTTTGTATTACACATTGATTGTATAACCACTTTATTTTGTCCACCTATTTGTACATTACCTACCATTATTTTTCTTGTTTCTGTTCGCTTCATTTTTTATTTTCCTTCCTAATACTTTTACATATTCTACAATAAAATTTTATTATAACATAATAAAGTATATAACATATTATTTTATTATGTTATATACTTTATCTTTTTTTATATATCACGTCCTTATTTATAATAATTTATCTTTTAGCTATATAATAGCCAACTCCCCTTTTAGTAATTAATATTTTAGGCGCTGATGTGTCTTTTTCAATTTTTTCTCTAATTCTTCTAACAGTAACATCAACTGTTCTAATGTCTCCATAATACTCATAGCCCCAAACTCTTTCTAACAAAGTTTCTCTTGTTACTACTTGTTCTGGTTGAGAAGCTAAGAATTTTAAAACTTCAAATTCTCTTAAAGTTAAATCAATCACTTGACCTCTTACTTTAACTTCAAATTTATCTAAGTCTAAATATAAATCCCCTACTTTTATTTCATTTGGTACACGTCCATTATCTTTTGCTTCCTCTACAACTTTATTATATTCATTATCGCTTTTTCTTAAATTTGCCTTTACTCTGGCAATTAGTTCTCTTACACTAAATGGTTTTGTAATATAATCATCTGCTCCAAGCTCTAATCCTAAAATTTTGTCTATTTCTTCATCTTTGGCAGATAACATTATTATTGGAATATTGTAGTTATGTCTTATTCTTTTACATACTGTTAATCCATCCATTTTTGGAAGCATTATATCTAGTAATACTAAATCTG
>OGMB01001255.1_pt1 | contig 11584 bp, 10 predicted proteins | sample 1573001 | NCBI WGS metagenome assembly OGMB01 (sample SAMEA2581921, study PRJEB24529) | metagenome | biome: Human gut stool | place: China | collected 2011
TGCTGTGCAATTGCGGCGCTGCGGGGGGCGCTGCAATTGCACAGCAACACCCCGGGCAGTGCCCGGTAGCGTTCCAGCACGGCGGCTGTGCCGTCGGAGGAATCGCTGTCCACCACGATCAGCTGCACGGTGCAACTGGTCTCCTGCTGCAAAATGCTGTCCAGACAGGGGCCGATGGTAGCTTCGCCGTTGTACACCGGCACAATGACCGAAAGGGTCACCGCCGGGTCCTGCTGCGGCAGCAGCGGGCAGGTCTCTTCTGCTGCAGGTTTCGGGCACAGGGCTGCCAGCGCGGCGCGGTCGGCCTGTGTGCTGTCCGGCAGCGGGGCACCGCCCCGGTGCAGCAGATGGTACAGCCCAAGGTCTGCATGGCCGCAGGCTGCGCCGCACACGGCGGCAGCGCCCGCCAGCAGACGGCTGCGGGTGTGGCAGTGGATCAGCTGGTAAGCGCGTCGGTTCTGGATCATGCTTCACCACGCTCCATTCCGGCAAGGACAGCGCCGCCCTCCTCTGCGATCAGGGACATCTTTTTCTGTGCGCAGCGCACAAGGTCGCGCACATGGTAGAGCTCCTCCTCCGAGGTAGTCGCCCATGCGGCGGTGAACAGGATGGGGTACTCCGGGTTGAGCTTATTGTACTCGTCCACCTGACTTTGCAGGATGCGGATCATGACTTCTGCCTTCCGGGTGCTGCATTCATCAAAGAAGGCAAGGAACTTGCCCGCGCCGTTGTAGCCCACCGTGCCGTCAGTATCGCCCATCAGCTGCAAAAGACCGGAAAAATCCTTCAGGATGCCGTCACCCACATGGTAGCCGAAGCGGCGGCTCATCTCGGTCAGGTTGTCCAGCTGCAAAGCAAAGCAGGTATAGTCCTCCGGCAGAATGCGGTCGGCCATGCCGGAGATATACACGTTGAGCTTTTCGCGGTTGGGCATACCGGTCTTTTTGTCCACATACAGCAGATAATCCACCGCATCCGAGATGCGGCCCAGCAGAATTGCGCCGCAGCAGCCGATGACAAAGAACAGCACCAGCGCAAGCATCAGGTACAGCTTGACATTGATGGCGGCAGCCACCTGCACCGAGCTGATCATCTTCAGATAATCCGCGCTGATGTACAGGTTCAGCTCCTTGCTGCTGGTATTGATGATCTCGTAGTAGCTTTTCAGCTGCGCCTCGTAGTCGTTGATCATGCTTTCCATCTTGGCGTGCTGCTCGCCTGTACCGCCAAAATCCACGTTGCGGAAGCTTTGCAGGATCTCCTCCTGAAACTGCCGGTCGATCTGGCTGGATGCGACCTGCTGTTCCAGCGATACCAGTTTCAGCACCAGACCGTCGTAGGTGGTCTGTGCCTTATCGCCAGCACCTTCCAGCTCGATGTTATTCAGGATATAGTCCGAGGACACCACCTCGCCCCGGTCGGTAAAGTAGTTTTGCAGCAGATCGGCGTTCTTGTACACATACTGGTCGGTCAGGCTCCACAGACTGTCCCGCTGCTCGGTGCTGATCTGTTCGTTCTGCTTTGCAGTTTCGATGGTGTTGGCCAGATATTCCTGCAGCACCGTGCCGTCCCGCACCTGCGGGCCGTTGAGCACATAGGCGTACAGCGCCGGGATGGTGTATTTTTTGAAGTCGGAATAGATATCGCACAGGTCTGCATAGGTGTAGCCGGTGCGGGAGGAGCGAAAATTCGGGTAGTGCTCCCGCTTGCTCAGCAGATAGTCCTGCATCTCGTTGGTATCGTTTTCCAGAATGCGGATGCACTCGTAGTAGTCGTAGCCGTTGTCCAGCAGGCCGGACGAGGGGTTGAGCGAGAGCTTCTGCTCCACATATTTTTCCGTATAATAGGTGCAGTAGCTCTGGATGATGGCGTCCAGCATATTGCGGGCATAGCCCGCGCCCAGCGCTCCGTCTACCACAAGGCTCACCTTGTAGGTATCGGGGAAATAGGTCACCTCTTCGCCCTTATCCAGCAGTGCCTCATTGATGGTCTGCTGATCCTCTGAAATCACCGGGGTCACCGAAATGTTGGAACGGATGGTGCTCAGCCGCCCGGAAGCACCCAGTGCATCCATGGCCTGCGAGATGACGGTGGAGGAGTAGATCTCGTTGACGTCCAGCTCGCTGCCGTCCGGGGTGTAGCCGTCCGAGATGCCGTCGTTGGTATAGCGGATAATGACCGATGCAGTGTACTTCTGCCGACCGTCCGCATACATGTAGATGGCGGCCGCACCTGCCAGCGACACCAGAAAGATCAGCAGGCTGAAACGCTTCAGATAGCGCAGGATCTCAAACTTTTTCATCTGCGGTGCCTTGCCTTTCTGCGTTTACGTTCGTGGAGCAGCCATGCGCTGCCCAGCATCACGGCAACGGACTCCATCAGGGTCTTTTTCAGGCTCAGGCGCTGCAGGAAGGAGGCCGAGCCGTAGGTAAAGGTAATATAGTTCTGGGATTTGTACTTGATATACGCCTTGTCCAGTACAAACAGCTGCTCCGAGATCTCGTTGATGGCGGTTTCCAGCTTGTTCACCATGGCCTGTGCCTCGGCCAGACGCGGCTGCCCGGCATCCAGTTCTCGGATCTTCTGGATCACATAATTCGTGCTCACGATCTCGGACTGGTAGTCCGTGGCCTCGGCCAGAGAAGCGTCTGCCGCCCGCGCCAGCGCATCCATGGCGGTCTTGGTGCGGGACATATAGTACTCGCTTGCTTCATCCACGGTGGGGATCATCATGATGGAGGTCATGGATTTTTCGTAGATGGAAATGCCCTTTTTGTCGGCGTCATAGTAGGCCTGCTGGGTGCGCATGTCAATATCGTCGATCTTGTTCTTGTATTCCAGAATGCTGGTCAGCATGGCCGGGTCGCGGGCAACGCCGCCCTCGATGACAAAGGCCATGGCGTTGGGCAGGTCGTAATCCACCAGATTGTTGATCATTTTGCCCAGCGTGGTAAAGTTGTTGGTGGAAGGGTCGGGGTTTGCCTCGTCCGTAAAGCTCTTGTTCTCCCCCAGACGGGCGTTCAGGTAACGGTTCAGCGCAGCGGCGCGCACCTCCAGCTCGTTCAGCCGCAGGTAAGGCTCGCACGCGGTGGTCACTTCCAGCTTTTCCTTGAGGATGCTCTGGTTATCGCAGTAGTTGCTCAGAAAGATCTCCCGGTAGGATTCGCACACGCTCTGCAAAAGATCTGTGGGCTTGCGGCTGCCCAGGTTCAGCTTGCGGGTGTTGATAGAGAGATAGTAGTTGGTGCTGATATACTCGCTGCCGTTGGCGCTGCCGGTGCCTTCCGGGCTCAGATAAAGGCACTGGGCCAGCTGGGAGGCAGTCAGGCTGTCCTGCAGGCCCACCCGCCGGATGGCGCGCTCCATCACCTCGTCCGACACGATCTCGTAGGCGTTGAAGCGGGTCTTGTTGGGGTTCATGCCCAGCGAAGCCTCGGAGTAATTGAAGGAGATGCTGGCAGTGGCGCTGTCTGCACTTTTGAAATAGTGAACCAGCCCGAACAGACAGCACAAGGTCAGCAGGCAGAGAAACAGGCGGTATTTATTTGTCCAGATATGACGCAGCGCCTGTTTGATTTTTTCTTTGATGTCATCCATGGCATTCTACCCTTTTGCAGCGGCCTGCACGCGCAGCGCAGGCTGCTTAGTCGATGTCAATGACCGAAAGCTCCGGCACATTGTTGATGCGGGGCGCCCGGCTGGAATCGCCCAGTCCCCGGCTTACAATGAGGGTGGCGTTGTTGGCAAGCGTATAGCTGCCTCCGGCATAGTCGGGCAGAAAGCCCTCCTCGGCGGTATAAAGCGGACCGATCTTCGGCAGACGCACGATGCCGCCGTGGGTGTGCCCGGCAAGACCCAGCTCAAAGGAATAATTTTCCAGATGCTCGGGAAAGTAGGTGGGCACATGCGCCAGACAGATGCGCAGGTCGTAGTCTGTCTGCGGCTCCACGCTGTCCATAAAGGTGCTGGCACCGTAGTTGGAAAAGTCCTTCGGGCTGCCCTCCACGCCCAGAATGCTGATAACATTGTCGTGGACGGTATAGCGTGCTTCCTCATTGCGCAGGACGGTCACCCCGGCAGCGGTGAACTTTTCCACCAGTTCCCGGTCGTTGTCCAGAAAATACAGCTCGTCCTCGTGGTTGCCCAGCACTCCGCACACCGGCGCGATCTCGCTCAGCTGACTGCACAGGGAAAGCATATTATCATAGCTGGAACCTTCGCCGTAGGTCACAAAGTCGCCGCCCAGCAGGATCAGATCCGGGGCAAGGCTGCGGACATCCTGCACCAGCTCACAGTTATCTGCTCCGTATTCCCGCAGATGCAGGTCGGTCAGAAAAACGACCCGGCAGCTCTGGGTCAGCTTGCGGGAATGGATCTGATAAAACTCTGCGGTATAGTGGGTGCGGTTATAGCAGATATTCTGCCACAGCGCCCCGCCGATCAGAGCGAGCAGAGCAATAAAGATCAGCAGCGTCAGCAGCATCTGCTTCCAGAGAGATGCTGCCCTCTGTGCGCCGCCGCTGTGTGTGTGTCTGCCGCTTTGTGCTGCGCCTTTTCCGTGTTTTGCTTTGATAAAGGCCACATCCTTTCTGCGGGGGAAACTTTGCAAGGAGAAGGGCGCAGCACCAAACCGCAGCCCGTCTCTCCAAAAACGGATACATAAATTGATATATAAAAAAATTATAACATATTTAAAGTGAAAAGCAAAGAGTGCATCGCTGTCGTGAGCGGATTTCACATTTGGGAGTTCCCATCAAAAAAGGGATGCCGCGCACGCAGCATCCCTTTTGTATATTTGCAGATCAATCGTCGTCGCTGTCCAGCTTGAGCACGGCGGTAAAGGCCTCGCTGGGCAGGGAAACGCTGCCCAGCTGACGCATCTTCTTTTTGCCTTCCTTCTGCTTTTCCAGCAGCTTCTTTTTACGGGAGATATCGCCGCCGTAGCACTTGGCCAGCACATCCTTGCGCATGGCCTTGACCGTCTCGCGGGCAATGATCTTGCCGCCGATGGCTGCCTGCACCGGGATCTCGAACAGGTTGCGCGGGATGTTGTCCCGCAGCTTTTCGCAGATGCGGCGTCCCTTGGCGTAGGCGTTGTCCCGGAACACGATCATGGACAAGGCGTCCACGGGGTCGCCGTTGAGCAAAAAGTCTAGCTTGACCAGATCGCTCTCGCGGTACTCCTTGAACTCGTAGTCGTAGCTGGCGTAGCCCCGGCTGCGGCTCTTGATGGCGTCAAAGAAGTCGTACACGATCTCGCCCAGCGGCAAAGCATAGTGCAGGTCCACCCGCACATCGTCCAGATACTTCATGTCGATCAGCACGCCGCGCTTGCTCTGGCACAGATCCATCAGGCCGCCCACATAGTCGTTGGGAGTGTACAGATGCACATCCACAAAGGGCTCTTCCTGCTTGACGATATTGCTGGGGTCCGGGTAGCTGGAGGGGTTGTCAATCATCTCCACAGTGCCGTCGGTCAAGGTCAGGCGGTAGCGCACACTGGGGGTGGTGGTGATGATGTCCAGATCGAACTCCCGCTCCAATCGCTCGGTGATGATCTCCATGTGCAGCAGACCCAAGAAACCACAGCGGAAGCCGAAGCCCAGCGCGGCGCTGGTCTCCAGTTCAAAGGTCAGGGAGGCGTCGTTCAGCTGCAGCTTTTCCAGCGCGTCCTTCAGGTCGGGGTACTTGGCACCGTCGGCGGGGTAGATGCCGCAGAACACCATGGGCTTGACCTGACGGTAGCCGGGCAGCGCTTCTGCGGTGGGGCGCTCTGCCAGCGTGACAGTATCGCCTACGCGGGTGTCCTGCACCGTCTTGATGCTGGCGGTCAGGTAGCCTACCTCGCCGGCTTGCAGCTGGGCGCAAGGGGTCAGGGAGGTGGCACCCATGTGACCCACCTCCACCAGCGTGAACTCTGCGCCGGTAGCCATCATGCGGATGGTGTCGCCGGGCTTCACCGAGCCCTCGAACACGCGGATGTAGACGATGACGCCCTTGTAGCTGTCGTAGATGCTGTCGAAGATCAGCGCCTTTAAGGGGGCGTCCGGGTCGCCGGTGGGGGCGGGGATATCGCTGACCACACGCTCCAGCACCTGATCGATGTTCAGGCCGGTCTTGGCGGAGACGCGGGGCGCGTCCATGCAGGGCAGGCCGATCACGTCCTCCACCTCCTGCGCCACCTCGTCCGGGTGGGCGCTGGGCAGGTCGATCTTGTTCAGGATGGGCACCAGTTCCAGATCGTGCTCCAGGGCCATATAGGTGTTGGCCAGCGTTTGCGCTTCCACGCCCTGCGTGGCGTCCACCACCAGAATCGCGCCCTCGCAGGCGGCCAGACTGCGGCTGACCTCGTAGGCAAAGTCCACATGACCCGGGGTGTCGATCAGGTTGAACTCGTAGGTCTTGCCGTCCTTTGCAGTATAGTTCATGGTCACGGCACGCGCCTTGATGGTAATGCCGCGCTCGCGCTCGATATCCATGTTATCAAGGATCTGGTCCTCCATGGTGCGCTCGTCCACGCTCTTGGTCAGTTCCAGAATGCGGTCGGACAGGGTGGATTTGCCGTGGTCGATATGTGCAATGATGCAGAAGTTGCGGATGTTGTCTCTTGCCATGTAGTTCCTCCGGGCAGCTTTATGCTTCTAAGATCCAGTCCTCCACGGCCACGATCTGTCCGTGGTCGCGGTAGACGCGGGGCACGCGGCGGGAAACGCCGCACAGCACTTCGTAGGGGATGGTGTCGGTCTTGCGGGCAATGGTCTCTGCGGTGTCGCTCACGGTGCCGCCCCACAGGATGGCTTCATCGTCCTCGCGCACTTCCGGCACATCGGTCACGTCCACCATCATCTGATCCATGCACACCCGCCCCAGTACTGGGCAGGCCTTGCCGTGGATCTCCACCACGCCCTTGCCGCAGCTCAAAAGCCGGGGGTAGCCGTCGGCATAGCCGGTGCAAAGGGTGGCTACCTTGGTGGGCTTTTCGGCGGTAAAGCGGCGGCCGTAGCTGGCGCACTGGCCGGGCTGCATCTCCTTGATCATGCTCACCACGGTCTTGAGGGTCATCACCGGCCGGAACTGCCCAAAGCGCACCTCGTCGCTGGGGTCGTAGCCGTACAGGATGATGCCGGGGCGCGCCATGCAGCGCTCCCGGGGCAGTCCCTCCGGCCAGTCCGGGTGCAGCATGACCCCGGCAGAGTTATCGCAGTGTACAAGGGCAGGCTCCCGCCCGGCGGCCTTCAGTGCGTGGAAGGCTTTCACGAACAGTGCGTGCTGCTCGGCAGTATAGGCCACATTCTCCGGGGCGGTATCATCGGCCACGGAAAAATGCTGGAACAGGCCGGTCATTTCCAGCCCGGGCAGTGCACAGGCTTCCAGCATTTCCCGGATGGCGGCGTCAAAATCGGTGCGCAGGGCAAAGCCGATGCGCCCCATACCGGTGTCGGCCTTGAGGTGGATGTGTACCCTGCCCCCTGCCGCCACGGCGGCTTCGCTCAGGGCGCGTGCCTGCGCAAGGGAGTAGCAGGCCACGGTGATGTCGTTCTGGATCAGAGCAGCGGCGTAGGCGGACTGCACATGTCCCAGAATGAGGATGGGCAAAGTCTGCCCCGCCTTGCGCAGCTGCACAGCCTCGGTCAGACAGCTGACCGCCAGCCATGCGGCGCCCTCCTCGGCGAACACCCGGGCGCACTGTACCGCGCCGTGGCCGTAGCTGTCGGCCTTGACCACTGCGCACAGGGGCAGCGCCCCTGCCCGGGCCTTTACCTCCCGGAAATTATACCGAAGGGCCTCGAGGTCGATCTCGGCCCAGACGTGTTTTTCAAACGGTTGTTTCTGCATGATCTGTTTCCTTTTTTGGTACGATAAAGCTGCCCCGGCCCGTGTGGACGGGACGCCAGCCGTCAATGCCGCTCTCCTGCAAAGCATGGAGCGTCTTTTGGCGGAAGGCGTGGTCGGTACGGCAGCGCTCCTGCACAAATTCCTTGGTCTGTTCCCGCACGGTAACGCCGTCGGCGGGGCAGCGGCTCTTCACGATGGGCAAGTCCGCCTCCCGCACGGCGCACTGTACCTCGTACTCGGTTGCCAGCAGCATGGGACGGATGAGGGTGAGATCCCGCTGGGAGAGGTAGGTCACCGGCGAGAAGCAGCCGATGCGTCCCTCCCGCCAGAGGTTCATATAAAAGGTCTCCACGGCATCGTCCAGATGATGCCCCAGCGCCACCTTGTTGCAGCCAAGCTCCTGCGCGGCGGTGTGCAGCGCGCCCCGCCGCAGCTTGGCGCACAGGGCGCAGGGGTTCTTCTCCTTGCGGTAGTCGAACACCACAGGGCCGATCTCGGTGCGGCGGATCTCATAGGGGATATCGTACCGGGCAAACAGCTCCTGCAATACGGTGTAATCCATGGGCCTGCCGCCGAACTGCGGGTCCAGCGTGACGGCCTGCACCGTAAAATCAAAGCCGATGTACTTGCGCAGTTCGGCAAGGCCGATGGTAAGGGCCACGCTGTCCTTGCCGCCGGAAACGCCCACCATCACTTTATCGCCGGGAGCGATCATTTCATAGTCCTGCACAGCCTTGCGCATCAGGCCGCACAGACGCTGCATCGCACGGGAACTGCTCATGACAGGGTCACACTTTCCACAAGATTCACAATGTCGTTGATGGAGGCCAGCTTTGTCAGGCCGGAAACATACACCACGTCACCGCTGGGGTAGGTAATGGTGGCCAGCACCGCATAATACGCCTGAATGTCGCAGCGCACGGCCTCCACCTCGGCACCGTCCACGGTCAGGTTCACCTTGCGGGGCTTGATGACGCCATAGGCCTGTTTGAGGTCCTTCTCGGACGCATCGATAAAGTCCGCGTAGCTGTCGGCAGTGCCGCGCTGCAGCAGCACAGCTTCGTAGTCCTCACCGTCGGCGCTGTCTGCCGTGGCGAGTTCCAGCACGGTACCAAGGGTGCTGTCCTCGGTCATCTGGCATACCTTCCAGATGGAACTGTCATAGTAGACGGAAACGCCGTTTGTGCCGGTGTAGTGGGTGTCCGGGTTTGCGGGCACACTGCGGTTGACCAGCAGCGTTAAAATAATGTAAGCAATGATGCCCAGAGCAACAAAGATGCCCATAGCGGCCAGAAGCTTGGAGGTGCGGCGCTGGGCAGAGGCGTTGCGGTCGATGTCGTTTGGCATGTAAAAAATTCTCCTTGTATCAGTGCGCAGCAAAAGCTGCCATATCCTTTATAGTATACCACACCGGCAGACAAAATTGTAGCGGGCAGCGGCAGAAAATGTGCGGCCGTGGGCAGAAAATTTTGCAGAAAATGCGTTTTTAGAAATAATGAGAATTCAAGAGAAAACGTGAGATTTTGCAAGATTGAAAAAATTACAATGAAAAAATCAAAAAATGCTGTTGACAGGCACCTTTTTATGATGTATACTGACACTCGCGCCCCAGAAAGGCGCCTGAAACGTACAAAAAGCTTATCAGGAGGAAATAGATATGAGCACTACTCTCGTAAAGCCCGCTGAAGTCGAGCGTAAGTGGTACCTGCTCGACGCTACCGGCAAGAGCCTGGGCCACGTCGCTGCTGAGGCCGCTGTTCTGCTGCGCGGCAAGCAGAAGGTCGATTACACCCCCAACGTGGACTGCGGCGATTTCGTGGTTGTCATCAACTGCGACAAGGCTGTTCTGACCGGCAAGAAGGCCGAGCAGAAGTTCCACATCACCCACAGCAAGTACATCGGCGGCCTGAAGAAGGTCCAGTACAGCAAGCTGATGGCTGAGAACAGCGACCTGGCTATGACCTACGCTATCAAGGGCATGATCCCTTCCAACACCATCGGTGCTAAGGCTCTGACCCGCCTGCACTGCTACCAGGGTGCCGAGCACGCTCACGCTGCTCAGAAGCCCGAGAAGATCGAGTTCTAAGAAGGAGGCAATCGAATATGTACGAAACCAAACCTTATTTCTACGGCACTGGTCGTCGTAAGGATTCCGTTGCCCGCGTTCGCGTTTACACCGGCACCGGTAAGATCACCATCAACGATCGTGATATCGACAACTACTTCGGTCTGGAGACCCTGAAGCTGATCGTCCGTTCTCCGCTGGTCCTGCTGGGCCTGGAGGGCAAGTATGACGTCGTCGTCCGCGTTTCCGGCGGCGGTGTTTCCGGTCAGGCTGGCGCTATCCGTCACGGCCTGAGCCGCGCCCTGCTGCAGCAGAGCGACGAGAACCGTCCTGTGCTGAAGAAGGCTGGCTTCCTGACCCGCGATCCTCGTATGAAGGAACGTAAGAAGTACGGTCTGAAGGCTGCCCGTCGTGCACCTCAGTTCTCTAAGCGCTGATTTTACCCATATTGCAAACTTTGCAGCTCTGCCAAGGCAGAGCTGCTTTTTTATTGCAAGTTTTCTGCGACTGCACTGACAGGCTGCTGGCCCAGCGGCATCAGCAGTTCAGAGCAGACAAAAAATACAGTAAAGACTGCACTGAAAGCGGCAGTTGAACAAAACGAGGATTCTTATAATCTGGTCGAAAACAAAGCGCTGAGCGTAAAAGCACGGGCCATTCTGGAGGCATATCTTCAGGATGTTGAGGATGAATACACGGTGGTCTATGATCCTCTGACTGTAACCGAGGTTTATCAGATAGATGAGTTCGTTGGTAACGACGACTTCGGAACGGCTGTCTTTTCCATGCCGGAGAATGCTGTTGATCCGCAGGCGTGGAAAAGAGCTGCGAATGCATTGGTGGCAAATTTTCTGTGTTATTATCAATACAATGGCAACAATGTTGAGTTCTGCGTTGAAATTGTGAAGCAGGAGGCCGCAGATGGACAAGGTGAAGCGGCAGACTATATGGTGATTTTTGCCAAAAAACATGATGGGGAGGAAGGCGGAGAAATCTGGACGCCGCCGGCACTCTGATATTTTTTGATACCAGCATCCCTGTATAAACCCGGAGAAAAAGATTTGACAAAGCTTTCCGGCAAAAGAAAAACGCCTCAGAATTTCTTCTGAAGCGTTTTTGTTCAAGTCGGCGACTACCTATTTTCACGCGCCGTTTCCAGCGAACTATCTTCGGCACAAGTGAGCTTAACTTCTGTGTTCGGAATGGGAACAGGTGGAACCTCACCGTCATCGACACCGACCGATCTGACTGAACCAGTATAACATGTTTGTTGTACTTTGTCCAGTGTTTCTTAGAAGGACGTGCCTTCAAAACTGAATAATCACTGCTTACATTTTTTCGTTGACTCTCAGAGTCTCAAGCGAATTGTGGTCAAGCCCTCGACCTATTAGTACACGCTTGCTGAATGGATCACTCCACTTACACATCGTGCCTATCAACCTTGTAGTCTTCAAGGGGTCTTACTTGTTTGAAACAATGGGATATCTTATCTTTGGGTCGGCTTCACGCTTAGATGCTTTCAGCGTTTATCCGATCCGTACATAGTTGCCCAGCTATGCCCTTGGCAGAACAACTGGTGCGCCAGAGGTACGTCCGCTCCGGTCCTCTCGTACTAGGAACAGCTCCCATCAAATATCCTGCGCCCACGACAGATAGGGACCGAACTGTCTCACGACGTTCTGA
>OGMB01001265.1_pt1 | contig 11493 bp, 10 predicted proteins | sample 1573001 | NCBI WGS metagenome assembly OGMB01 (sample SAMEA2581921, study PRJEB24529) | metagenome | biome: Human gut stool | place: China | collected 2011
AACCGGGGACACAAGGATTTTCAGTCCTTTGCTCTACCAACTGAGCTATGGCACCTTGCTGATTTGCGAGTGCAAAAGTACGAAAAACTTTCATTCGCTCCAAGCAAAAGCCCCTTTATTTACAACAAAAACGTAAAAAGGAATAATATTTACGCTAAAATCCGATATTATGAACAACAATCCATATATTTGCAAGCACAACCCCTATCAATACACGCATGACCCAACAAAGCTACTCACCCATACGCACACTCAGCATAAACGATGCCCTGGCCACAACCAGCGGCATAGGGCTTGGCAAAGAATTTACCGTGCTCGACGACATCACCCTCGACGACCTGGTTGAAGCCCCCGCACAAGTAGGCTTTCTGCTCATAGCCCTCTGCACCGAGGGACAGGTGGACTTTACAATGAATGGTCGCCAATGCCACATGGAGCCGGGCGACCTGCTCATCAGTTTTGGCGAACAGATATTTCGCGATGGCAGTTCCGACGGCAATTTTCACGCCAAGGCGGTGCTCATGTCGCGCACATTTGCCCAAAACTGCCTGGTGGGCATGGACAAGATGTGGCCTTACCTGCTATTCTTGATGGAGCACCCGGTGCTCACCATGACCGAGAGCGAACAACTGTGGCTGCTCGAGTGCTACCAGCTGATACGCAAAAGGCTCAACCGCCCCACACCAGGACGCTACATGCGCGAAGCCACCGTGTCGCTGGTGCGCGCCTTTTACTTTGAAATATGTAACCTGCTCGATGTGCGTGTGCCGCAGTCGAACTCACAGACGCAGAGCCGTGCCTACGCCATATTCGACCAGTTTATCAAACTCGTGTCGCAACACTTTAAGCACGAGCGTAGCGTTGAATGGTATAGCAGCGAAATGTGCCTCACACCAAAACACCTGTCGGAAGTGGTGAAACTGGTGAGCGGCAAAACGGCCGGACAATGGATTAACACACTGGTGATTATCGAAATAAAATCGCTGCTGATGAACACCCCGCTCTCTATCAAGGAGATTGCTATGGAAATGAACTTCCCAAACCAGAGTTTCCTTGGCAAATACTTCAAAAACACGGAGGGCATTTCGCCCAGCGACTTCAGAAAGGGCATGCCGGGCTGATGGCTCTTTCACGCTGAGGCAACGCGGTTACAATGATAATAAGACAACCCCTAAAAAATAATCACAAACCTATGAAGAAGAATTTGGTAATAGCGGCTGCCGCAGCCGCTGCACTGTGCATGGCATCATGCCATGGCAACACAAAGAGTAATGAAACTGACAAGGACAGCTTGAGCACGGTTGCAAACGATTCGCTCAGCTCGGGTGTGGCCATCGAGTCGCTGGCAGGCACCTACGAGGGCACGCTCCCCGCTGCCGACTGTCCGGGCATTCGCACCGTGCTGACGCTCAACGCCGACAGCACCTACCAGTACTCGGCCGACTACTTGGAGCGCAAGGACGGCCACGACGAGGCAAGCGGCATATTCAAGGTGCTGGCAAACAATGTGGTAGAAATCGTTCGTCCCTCGAGTGGCGAGGCTACATATTATAAGGTGAAGGACGCCAACAGCATCATCATGACCGACTCGCTTGGCAATGAGCCTGAGGGCGAAATGGCCAAACTTTATGTGCTGACCAAGAAGAAGTAGTACCAAACGCTGTCTCTAAGCACAATCATCAAACGCAATTACAAAACGCTACCTCTAAACGCAATCACCAAACACAAGCGCCAAGCACAATCACCAAACGCAATCACAAAACGCTACCTCTAATGGGGGCGACGCGTCCCGCGTCGGGATAAGATGCAACTATTATTTAGTTATTGCTGTCCAGTGAAACCATTCTGATATTGTAGCTCACGGATCGCACCGATTGCACGGATTTTTTTGCTTGTGCAATGTGCTTTAGCACCACGGAGATGACGGATTTTACGGATTTTGTGAGCATTGCATGCTCACTTCGCTATTAGCTCGTTGTTGCGACCAGATACCTTACTACATAATCTGTGCTATCGTATTTCGCCACGGGTACGTTACGGGCCAATAGCGAAGTGAGCATGCAATGCTCACAAAATCCGTAGAATCCGTCATCTCCGTGGTGCTAAAGCACGTTGTACGCGCAAAAAAAATCCGTGCGATCGGTGTGATCCGTGAGTTGTAATATCAGAATGGTTTTACTGGACACCAATATGTTCTTATAGTATAGGGAGAGCGAATTTCGGGCATAGGGAGAGCGGACTTTCTGTTGCTCCGACACTTTTTTCGGGCTCCCTATACCGTATTCCTCTGCTGGCACACATCACAACACGCCTGCACATACGATGGGGTGCAGACTGTACAAATGGGCTGACGCCGTAGCGCTACAAATAGTAACGCTACGGCGTCAGCCCATTAACATGTTAGCCCATTGTCACATTAGCACATGCTCAATCGCGCGCCCCCTTCAGCACCTCGGCGCATCTTTCCATCAGCCATTTCGGGGTGGAAGTGGCGCCACAGATGCCCACACTGCGTGCACCCTCAAACCACTCGGGGCGTATGGCCTCGGGAGTGTCTACAAGATAAGTGCGCGGGTTCACCTTGCGACAAGCCTCGTGCAGCACACGTCCGTTAGAACTTTTGAGTCCGCACACAAACACTATCACGTCGTGGCGTGAGGCAAAGGCGCGAATGTTTGGCAAGCGGTTGGCCACCTGGCGGCAAATGGTGTCGAAGTAGCGAAAATCTTCAACCCGTTCCATGTGCGCTGTAATATAGTCCACAATCTGCCGGAACACCTCAAGCGGTTTGGTAGTTTGAGAGAACAAAGCCACGGGACGCGAAAAATCTATCTGCGCCGCCTCCTCCACACTCTCTATCACCAGCGCCTCGCCATTAGTCTGTCCCACGAGACCAAGCACCTCGGCATGTCCGCGTTTACCGTAGATAACGATTTGCGGGTGCGGATTTTCGGTATACACCTTTTTGATACGCCGTTGCAGTTGCAGCACCACCGGACAGGTGGCATCTATGATGCAGATGCCACGCTCACGTGCCAGTTCGTAGGTGGCAGGCGGCTCGCCATGTGCACGCAGCAGCACTTTAGTGCCTTGTGGCAGGTGTTTGAGCGCCTCGTGGTCGATGGTTTGCAAACCGGCCTTTCGCAATCGCTCGCATTCGCTGCCATTATGCACAATATCGCCCAAGCAGCAGAGCGCTGCCGACTGGGCCAATTCTTCTTCGGCCTTGCGTATGGCCGTTGTTACACCGAAGCAAAATCCTGATGATTCATCTATCTCTATGTGCATGGAGGGGGTATGGGGTTATGAGGTTATGGGGTTAGGGGGTTATGGGGTTAAAAAGTTACTTTTATCTTTCTGAGCTATGCCTCGACCGTACATCTGCGAGCGCAGCCGCTACGGCGTCAGCCCATTGTGGCATATTGCCATATTATTATATAACCGAAGTCAATCACTTACTCAAGTTCCTGATTAAACAAGTGCGGGCTGAAGGCCCAATGGAGCACATAGCCCAGGGCAAGCGAAGCGACACCCTGGGTATCGCGTGTTGGAGCAGTCGCGCCCTGTAAGGGCAAAAGCTTTAAGCCATGCCGCAATTGTTGCACAAGATATACATACACTTCAGCCCGCCTTGGCCAAATCCGCAGCCTTTCACTTAAAGTCCACCGGTATCGTAATCTTAACAGGTGTGGGGTCGCCCTTGTCATCGGTGCCAGGTTTCCATTTAGGCATACGTTTTAGCGCGTCCATGGCAGCCTTGTATATTTTAGCGTCAAAGGCATTCTTCACCTCAAGGTCGGTAGTGTGGCCTTTTTCGTCCACAATAAAGCAAATCGTGACAGAACCCTTTTCGTTGCGGTCAATACACTCCTGCGGATAAACGATGTGCTGGTCGAGCCAGCGCATAAAGGCACGCAGTCCGCCCGGAAACTCAGGCATCTGCGACACCTGTTCGGTAGGCACAATCTTCTCCTTGGCTATGGGCAGCGACTTGTCGTGAATGCCCGTAGTGTCCACAATCGGTGTGGTAATGACCTGCTGTTCGGGGTCGTAGTCAATGGGGCCGTCCTGTCCGATGGTTTCGAGCGGAGGCAGTCCGTCAACAATCTTTGGCCTTGCCGACTTGGCACCCGGTGCCGTGCGCACCGTGGGAGCCTGGCGCGCTGTGGCCAGAAACTTCACCTTGTAGCCCTCCTTCAGTTCGGCAGGCTTTTTGGCAAAAGCGTCCTCGGCTTCCTTCATGCCGCGCATAGCCATTATGTGTGCATAGAGGGCCAGCGACCCCTGCGCACCCAGCAAGGCGCCCAAGGTGCCGAGCACAATAATGAGCACACGCCGGTAGCGGGCGCCCGTCTGCTCGCGCAGCTTGTAGGCGCCATACGCTTTGTTGCGGCCCTCAAACACCATGTCGCACCATTCCTTTGAATATATGTCTGACGAATGCACTGTTGTTGCCTCCTATTCGTTATTGTTCAGTCGGCGAAGTTACTGAAATCTGCGCGCAACGCAAAACGATAGATTAAAAGACTTGTGCCGCGTAATGATAATATGTATTAAAATGCCTGCGCTACCCCAGGTGCGCACTCCCAACTGCACCCTGCGTAATGGGGGTGTTTGTCCATGTTTTGCCTATGCCATGGGGATTTTGCCACCAATGCCCATTGCCAACAGTCATATTTGGGTTTGACGGGAATGTAAGATGTTACGGAGTTTGTCTGCATTCTCCGTAACTTTTTACACAGAACATTCTTTTTTCTCAATTAGTATCGTACCTTTGCATACAAAACAGGTTTCGACATGAATAAACGCTCAATCATTGATACACTGCAACAACAGGGTGGGTTCATAACCACTGGCGAAGTGAAAAGCCGTGGTGAATATGAGCAACTCCGTCACGCTGCAGAAGAGGGGAATTTGGTGCGAATCAGAAAAGGGGTCTATGCAGAAACGTCCGCCTTGGCAAATAATATGATAGATGTTGAGCGGATCGTTCCTCGCGGAGTGCTTTGCCTATATAGCGCATTTTCCCATCATGGACTGTCTACGCAAGTTCCCTCGTCAACTTGCATCGCCATTGATGCCAGGCGCAAAGTTCGTCTGCCTGACTATCCAATCATAGACCTTTACTATTGGAAGAAAGAATATTTGGAGTTTGGCATCATGCAAAAGGAGATATCGGGATATGATGTGCTTATTACAGACCTGGAACGGACAGTTTGCGATGCTGTGAAATACAGAAACAAGATAGGGCTTGATGTCTGTGGCGAAGTTATAGACAGCTATCTGAAAAAAGATAATCGTAATATCTCACTCCTGCATGAGTATGCACAGATATTGAGAGTTAAAAACATATTGACTACATATTTGGAGACAAGATTGTGACAAAGAATATAGGGCGGTCTATTAAGACACGTTTGCTTAACCTTGCCAAAGAGGAGAAGCAAGAGTATATGAAGGTGCTGGTTAGATATTTGCATGAGCGCTTGCTGTTCCGCATATCTGCAAGTCCTTACAAAAGTAATTTCCTGCTGAAAGGCAGTTCTTTATTGTTTGCATTGGATGGTTTCAAAGCTCGTCCAACAATCGACATCGACCTGTTAGGGGAGTGCATCAGTAATGAGAGGGAAAGCTTGAAAGAAACGTTCGAGAAAATTTGCAACATAGAATGCGAAGATGATGGCGTTACTTATGATGCAACTTCACTTGAATTAGAACCGATTGCCGTTGAAAAGAAATATCCAGGCACTTGTGTAAAAGTGGTGGCTCACTTAGATACGATTGTGCAACAGATATCTGTTGATATAGGCTTTGGCGATGTGGTAACGCCTTACCCGCTTTCTTTGGATTATCCGTTGTTACTGCCCAATGTTCCAGCTGTGGAACTATACGCTTATTCTTTGGAAACATTAATAGCGGAGAAATTTCACGCAATGGTCGACCGTGACGAAAGCAATAGTCGCATGAAAGATTTCTTTGATGTGTATCAGTTGTTTGCCAACCATATAATAGACCGAGAACTACTGTCGGAAGCCATTGTCTGTACATTCAAAAACAGAAATACCCCTTACAGAGCAAACCTTATGCTTTTTAGTGATAAGTTCGCTACAGATACGACACGCAATGCTTTGTGGAAGGCTTTCTTGAAGAAGATACGTTGGAAGGAGCGGCTTGAATTCTCTGTTGTAATGAAGTGCATTAAAGAGAACCTGCAAGAGTATTGGAGTGAAGCAATACTTGGATAAGTCATAAGATGCAAAAGGCAAATAAATAAGGCTACTTGCCTATGCAATGTGGCTTTTTTATTGATGTTTGCCTATGCAATAGGAATAAATTGCCCATGTTTTGCCTATGCAATGTGACATTTTTATCAATGTTTGCCTATGCAATAGGAATAAATTGCCCTTGTTTTGCCTATGCAATGTGACATTTTTATCAATGTTTGCCTATGCAATAGGAACAATTTACCCTTGTTTTGCCTATGCAATGTGATATTTTTATTGATGTTTGCCTATGCAATAGGAATAAATTGCTCTTATTTTGCCTATGCATTGTGACATTTTTACAGGCAGGGCGGCCGCCCCAGCCTCAGCTTATGTGAAAAACCACGGCGTCAGCCTTATGTTACTTATGTAGCTTATGTACTTATGTCTCCCGCGGTAAGCGGCACAAGGGCGAACAGCCCTTAAAAACACAGAACAAAGTTTATTACTCCAAATGTCGGATAATATATATTCCTGATCAGTTCACTATAATTGATTTGGGTGGCGCATTGACGAAGTCGGGTGATACGTTGCTGTCCGGCCAAACGCCTAAGCACCACATAGTAATGCTTAGGCGTTTGGCCGGACAGCAATATATTGTTATATACAACTTGGAAAACGTCAATATAGCTACGGCGTCAGCCATCAGCTGCACCTCAGCATTTTTCTCGCGCTTTGCAAGCCTTATTTTTTCTTTCGTCTCACATTAAACTTGATGCCACCAGCTTTGCCAGCGTGGTACGCCATGTCGCTTTTGCCGTCGTGCGTCAGCTTGTACACTTTGAGCATTTCACCCTCGGCAAACAAGTCGCAGCAGAAGGTATCTCCCACGCTGAGTTGCGCATTACGGCTCCTTATCACCTCAAACATATTGTTGCCCATACACCGGAACGTACAGCTGCGGTCGGGCAGCCAGCGCACTATCACCTCGTCGCCAACCTGCAGTTCATTAGACAAGCACGCTTTGCTGAAAAACATTTCGCTCTGCGATGCAATCGTATGTCTCCCTTTTACAGAAATACCCCCCCGGTTGCAAAAATCTGCAAAATCGTCAAATCCCAAGAAATTAGCGATCACGTTCAGCGTATTTTTGCTGGGGTTGCTTTCCTGGTCGTGAATATACCCCCACATGCGTTTGAGTGTGGTAGTACTGATATATTCGTGGCATTCGGCAAGCAGCAGTTCGCTCAGATACGCAAAGTCGTGGTTGCGTTTCATATTAAGCCCGGTCCTTTCCTCTAAGGCATGTAGCAGTTTATCTTTCATTTTAGCAAAAATTCAGTATCTCTATGGGTCGAAAAAGTAGGAAACTCTCCCGTACCCATTGTTTGGCGGCGTATTCCTCACCCATTTGTTATGCAAAAGTAGCAATTTGTGCGCACAAAAAGCATACGAGTCTTAAATAGGACAAAAAGGACAATGTAGGATTAGATGGAAGTGTAGTATATTTGCGAGCAAATATTAAATATTAAAGTTAACAGAAAACGTAAAGGAAAGCAAGGTAGCTGTAGCCCTCTCCTTTAAGGTTGAATCGGGCACACACTTCTTTACAAATTAAAACTCTATGTGCTACCGAGATGCAGCCCATCCTCGCGCAGCAGGGAAGTGCAAATAAGTTACTAACGTTCTTACCCTCTTTATTTGGGGCTTTGGTTAATTTATTAAATGATAATTATATGGAACAGTTCACGTCGAAGATCGCAGACGAGATACAATACTATGTGTACGCATTGGTGGATCCTCGTAACGATCAGATCTTCTACATTGGAAAAGGAAAGGGCAATCGTGTTTTCCAACATGCGGCAGATGCCCTCAATAGTTCTGAAAAGACTGATAAACTAGATTTGATACGAGATATTCTTGCATCAAAAGATTCCGAAGGACAACCGTACAAGGTGAAACACTACATTATTCGCCATCTTCTTAGCGAAAAGGAAGCACTTGATATAGAATCGGTGCTCATAGACCTCTTAACGTACCGTGCCTTCAAGTTTCACACAATTGATTCGCTCACTAACGTTCAGGCAGGAATGCATCAAAATGCCTATGGCATAACTACGACCGATGAAATTTGTCGTGTCTATGGTGCAGAACCTATTGACTTGCAGCTACTAGCTGATGAACTGAAACTCAATTTCATGACCATTAATATCAATGGATCGTTCAAAGCTGGAGGTGGAGAAAATGCCATTTACGAAGCTACACATAAAAGTTGGTGTGTTGGTGATAAGTCTGCCAACCAAGTGGACTATGCTATTGCTCAGTATCACGGCTTCATTGTTGGCGCGTTCTATTGTCGAAACTGTTGGGAACTTGACACAGAGCAAAATTCAGAAAACAAAGCAGGCAAGAAGCGTCGTTGGTTCAATCAACCAAAAACGCTAGAACCAAACATCCAAAAGCAACTAGACGATTTGCGCAAGAGGCTGAAGAATAAGCGCATCATAGTGAAAAGAGGGAACGCCAATCCTATTAAATACTTCAGGCACAATTAACATCAAAACATTTTGTTGGAAGTAAATCTTTGATTATGTAAATGACATACTGAAGGAATCTGAAAGCCTGAAGAATTTGCAATTCGACACATTCGAGGATTTCCAAGAGTGGTACGAAGCGCATGAAGACGAAGCTATTGACGAAGGAATAGATCTGCAAATAGCGGAAGTTTCTGAAGATTTCGAAGATTGATAGTATCCTTCTTAATGCCTTTTCGAAATGGCTAAGGGCATTAAGGAGGAAAATGTTTTTGAAAACGGCTGAAACTACTTCAGAGGGGTTGTATAAAAAATGAAATTCAAGTACGGAGCACAATATGAAGATTTGTACTAAATGTAATACCGGATTGCCCGAAGGTTGGGCTTTTCCATGTTGTCCATACTGTGGGGCACAACTTCCACAAGAAACCACAGAGAAGCAATCTGCAACTCTGCAAATGGGTGATGCTAATGCCATTTCGGGTGGAGTGCATATTGACTCCCACAATGTGACAACCAACAACATTACGAATATAGAACGCAACAAAACCACTGAAGAGTTACACCAAGAACGCGTGGTAAAATTTAAGATGCTATGTCAGCAAGTATATGCTGATGGACGCGTAGACTTGAATGAAGCACGCCAAATGGAAAACTTGCGTATGGAATTGGGGCTAAGTGTTGAAGAGGCTGAACACATTCGTGAGGAAGTGAGGAACCTGCGAACCAGTCATTCTGGAAAAACCTTAAACCCCATAGCACGTATGGCTTTGTCGCAGGTTACTGTTCATGCAAAGAATTGTAACACCAATCGTTTGCAGGCAAGCATGCCCAGACTTGAGGTCTTGGCAGAAAAGTATACAGACGATGAGGTGCAGTTCTACTATCACATGATTTTAGCAGCCATTCAACCCGAGGACTGCATAGAACGCTATGAAAACCGTAAGTTCGACAATTATTGGTTGGCTTTTTGGACCTATATGGCCTATATAAACACAGGACAAGTGGGTGAAGCTGAAGCGGTGCTCGACTCGTTGTCTGTATTTGACCAATATCCTTATGGCAATATCACACTGCTTGCCACTGCTAGTTCTTTATATCAGTATTGGGACAGCCCCGAAATGAGCGACTTGCTTGAGCAGGCCAATATGTTTTTTGAGCAAGGATGTGAAGACCATAGCGACTTGCTTGACCGCTTTACGCAAGTGCTCATGATGTTGCTTGATGTGGATGATAAAGATGCAATTGAGGAATTCAGAAAAGAATTTGCTTTTTACTTTACCTATCTCTTTGATGAGGTAATAAAACGCAAGCAGAAGGCGTGTGTACAACGTATGTTGCCACGTATCCCCAAAATTGCTCCTTTGCCACATTAACAATTTAGTTGAACGACGTATCTATTTTAAATAAAATGGAAGTATTAGTAGGACGTGCTGGCAATCAGGCAATGACCATTAACGATTCGTCAGTCGCAAAGATCCATTGCAAACTCATGGTGATGGATAGTGGATTGATTACAGTTGAAAATATGAGCAGACAGGGCACTTACTTAAATGGTGATTCCGTGATGCGAAAAACATTGGTAAAGCCCGACGACGAATTGCGTTTAGGCGATTCGTTTACTGTAAAGGTTCGCGATTTGTTGGTGCAAGAGGATTATGCAGCATATACAAACTACCTTTATGTGGCAAAGAAATATACCAATGAGGCTGAGGTGGAAGCTTTTATAACGGCAGCTGCAAAAAAATCAGCCCAAGAAATGCCACCTTATGTAATGCCAGTTGTTAAATTAACCTTGGCATATTACTATATACAGTGTGGCGAACTTTACAAGGCGCAAATGCTAATTTATAAGGAGGGCAATGTCATTTATGAAATGCAAGATGGTTCAGAACTCTTGCAGGGCATTTATGCCTCGGTGCTCGAGCTTTGTGGCAGTCTTTACTTAGAGGCTGGACGATATGCTGAAGCCAAAGAGGCTGCTGATGGCGCAATGAGCATATTTAAGCGTTTGCCAACTGATACCCTCAGCACGACCAAAGAGCAGATAGAGGCTGTGAATGAACTGCACGAACAGTTGAGTGTAATCTGACAAATCGTACTTGTTAAATATTAAAACAATCATATACTATGGGAATATTCGGCGTTTTTGCAAAGGTGCATAAAATGAATAAGGAGATAGAGCAGAATAAGGAAAAATATAAGGACGATCTGTTCACCGTGGTTATTACCAGCTCCTTGGACGATAGAAAGAAAAGTAGAGCTGCCAGTATAGTGAAAACATGGCTGGGTGGTTCAAGTTCTGACATTAAAGAACTCATGAAAGGTTCTGTGCCTATTGAAGTACGGAAACATTTGTCGTACGAAAAAGCTTATAAAGCGATTTTTAATTTGAAGGACGAAGACATTGATGCCGAATTGGTAAATGAAACTGCTAATGGTTCGTCTGCAGCTGTTGTAGCTGAACCTTACGACGTGTCAGAAACTCCAGAGGAGAACGCCCCTGCTACTGATAATGTAGGCCAACTTGCTCAAGTTGAACTCGAGAAAGCACAAGCCGAGAAAGCTGCTGCCCAGCAAGCGCAAGCAGAGTTGGCAGCTGCAAAGGCTGAACTCGAGAAAGTCCAGGCTGAAAAAGCTGCTGCCGAACAAGCGCGAGCAGAGTTGGCTGCAGCAAAGGCTGAGCTCGAGAAAGTCCAGGCTGAAAAAGCTGCTGCCGAACAAGCGCGAGCAGAGTTGGCTGCAGCAAAGGCTGAGCT
>OGMB01001278.1_pt1 | contig 11424 bp, 10 predicted proteins | sample 1573001 | NCBI WGS metagenome assembly OGMB01 (sample SAMEA2581921, study PRJEB24529) | metagenome | biome: Human gut stool | place: China | collected 2011
CCCCTGCCACTAGCATTCCCAGCTCCAGCGAAAAAATAATTTTCCGCTGCAGAAACTCAGGTACGTCACCCTTGATAATCTTTTGCGCCAGGCCTTCGGCAATAGCGGTTTTACCCACACCGGCCTCGCCGATAATTACCGGGTTATTTTTTGTTCTGCGGCATAAAATCTGGATAATGCGTTCAACCTCCTTATCACGGCCGATAACAGGATCAATTTTACCGCGGCTAGCCTCCAGATTCAGATTACGTCCGTAGCCTGAAAGAACCTCCAGAACATCAGCCTGTTTTTCTTCTGCCTGACGACGCTGCTGATTTCTGCCCGGCACAGCCTTGCGCTGATCATCCAATGCCTGCACCAGCTCCTTGACAGCGGCCAGCGTAATCTTAAACTTCTGAAGTACCTGATAGGCAATGCCATCGCCAGCAGCCAACAGACCTACAAGCAGCTGCTCACTGCCTACGTATTCCTGCTCCAGCTCCTGCGCGTTCTCTGCCGCACGCTCCATTACACGCTGCGCGCGTTGGCTGTACTGCGGCAGCTTGGACTGCTTGCTGCCCTTGTCCAGCCAGCTCTCCAGCTCTGTCTTCATCTCATCGAGATTATTATGTAATTTATGCAGCAACTTTTTGCCGGTACAATCCTGTATCGTCAAAAGGCCCCACAAAATATGCTCCGTACCTATATGCTCGCTGCCGCAGTCCAAAGCCTTCGTGGTAGCCAGCTCCAGCACCTTGGCCGCAGCCTCGCTGAAGCCCTCGCGGGTAACCTTTTTCTTAGGCTTACGTCCTGCGCCCTTCAGCATTTCATCCAAAAAGCGTTTGGCTCCCTCCGGTGTCAGCGGCATATCGCCCATACCCATAGGAAGATAATCCTTAGCGCAGTCACCGCAAAGCCACTTATCAATCTGCTTATCACCTACCAGGCATACCATGTGCATGATGGCCTGTTTTTTATGACAATTTTCACAAAGCATTTCTTCACCTCCGTCCGGTGCTGTGCAGCAAGCCTACAGCCTGCTGCAATATTTCCTTCTTCTTATCCTCATCGGCGTCGATAATCTGCAGCATATACTGCAGTAAAGCGCCTTCCCTTGCTGTAATCATCTTCTGCTGCAGCAAATGCTGCACCAGCTGCAATGCTGTAGGCGGCTTGGGTGTTTCTGCCGCCGGCTGCATACGTACAATGCGTACAAAACCGCCGCTGCCGCGCCTTGACTCCACCATAAAGCCACGCTCAGGCGTAAACCGCGTACTGAGCACATAGCTTATCTGCGAAGGAGCGCAGGACAAGCGCTCAGCCAGCTCATTGCGCTGCACAAGCACAGTATCCTCATGCTCACGCAGCAATTCACCTATAATAAAGCTTTCAATTGCATCCGCTAAATTTTTCATAGTTACTCACCTTGATTATATATTTGAATATATTATATTTGACTTTTCGACTTTAGGCAAGTGAAAAATCTATGGCAGAAAAAAGCAAAAAAAAAGACTACCGCAACCATACTCAGTCACGGCAATCTTTACCATTAAATTGATTAACCCTTAATAGTCTTCAGCATCTGCAAAGCCTGCACGATATCCTGCATAGTGAAATTCTCCAGAGAGGTTGTCTGGGTTTCTTTCTTGGCTTTTTCTTCACCGAATACTATATCATCAATACCACAATTAAAAATATTCGTCATCTTAACCAGATTTTCCAAAGTCAGGCCTGCACGTCCGCTTTCGATATTACTCATATGGGTTTGCGATACACCTATATTTTTAGCCAGCTCAGTCTGATAAATATTATTTTTCAAACGCAATGTTTTGATACGTAGACCAACAGCCTTATAATCCACTTGCTTTGCCATATTAGCTCATCCCCTAACTATTTGCTGATATAGTGATGCCAGCTACATCCTACTGCTTGTGAAATGACCTTCTGCATAACCGCACCCTATATAATATAACACAGCATTCTTTCAGAACCATTTCCTGAAAAGCTACCCCCTCTCCCGGAACCGGCGCTCTATTCGCACTTTAATTGTCCTTTTAACGAATGCTTAAACCAGCTTACCTAATTATATAATACACCTCTTTAAGGCATTATGCAATAATAATAATTAATATTTTAAGGCAATTAAGTTGCATCCAAACTTTTCTCCTTCTTATTCTCATTGTTTGAAAACAAAAAGCATCTCTGTTTTATAAATAATTTTCTATGATTCTTTAATTGCTGAAAAAAAGCGGCATATTTCACAATAGTTTCGCAAATTCTTTGCCTTTTTGACTTTTTGTAAATTGACAGTATGAAAGCTTTCTTCTACAATTAAATCAAGCAGACCTTGCAAGTCTGTCTGATATCCGTTAAATACGAAAGGAGCTATAAAAATGGGAAAAGGTCTTTTAGGCGTTATCGCCGCTATTGTCATTGCGGCAGCTATGTTCTTCAGCAGCTATAACGGTCTTGTAAGTATGAATGAAAATGTTACCGGCAAATGGTCGCAGGTGGAAAACCAGCTGCAGCGCCGTAACGATTTAATCCCTAATCTGGTAAATACCGTCAAAGGCTATGCAGCACACGAAACAGAGGTATTCAAGGCTGTATCCGACGCTCGCGCTAAGCTTGGCGGTGCCAAAACCGTAGCAGAAACAACTGCAGCCAACAATGAAATGAACAGTGCTCTGAGCCGTCTGCTGGTTGTTGCCGAAAATTACCCAGATTTAAAGGCCAACACCAACTTCCAGCAACTGCAGGATGAGCTTGCAGGTACCGAAAACCGTATCGCCGTAGCACGTAAGGACTATAATGATGCGGTACAGTCCTACAACGCAAAAATCAAATCTCTGCCTACCTCTTTATACGCCGGTGCCTTCGGCTTTACCGCCAAGGATTACTTCAAGGCAGATGCAGCTGCCCAAAAGGTACCGCAGGTTAAATTTTAAGCAGATAATCCCGCTAGCTGCAAGCTGCTGACGGAGGGATAATAATGAAACGTTTTATAATCTGCCTGCTGCTTATCCTGCAGACTTTCTTTGCCGCTTACGCCGGCGCCGCGCCTGCCATTCCGCCGCGACCGGCGGCCGGCAGCGGCATTTACGTACAGGACAACGCCGGTGTCATATCTGAAGATGATAAACAGCAAATGCTCAGCTTGGGCGCTGAGCTTGACAACAAAACAACAGCACAGCTGGCAGTACTGACAATCAACACTCTTGACGGCGAGCCTATTGAGGATTACGCTCTGGAGGTTCTGCGCCAATGGGGCATTGGCAGCAAGGAGCAGAATAACGGTGCGCTCATTGTCGTCGCCGTCAAGGACAGACGCTCGCGCATTGAAGTTGGCTATGGTCTGGAAGGCTCGTTGCCTGACGGTCTTACCGGACGCATCCAGGACCAGTATATGATTCCTTACTTCAAGGACGGTAATTACAGCAAGGGTATTTTGCAGGGCTATAAGGCTGCCGCAGCCAAAATTGCCCAAGGCTATAATACGGAGCTGAGCGGGGTGAAATATCAGGCTCCCGCTTCCCAACCGCAAAAAAATACAGGCTCCGGCCTGGATGATTTGCTGTTTGCTTTGGGAGTAATCGGTTTTCTTATTGTTGATAATCTTTTACTTGGCGGCTTTTTTACGCGCATCCTGCTGCTGCTGATTTTCCGCGGCGGTGGGCGCGGCGGAGGAGGCCGAGGCTTCGGCGGCGGTAGCGGTGGTGGCGGCGGTTCGTCCCGCAGCTGGTAAAAACAATATAAAACCAAATCAACTGCATCACTTTTCGGTGGTGCAGTTTTTTCATGCTCACTTTACAGTTAGCTGGCAATACAGCCACAATGCTAAAACTCCTGCCAAGGCACAATGCCCCGGCAGGAGTTTATATCATTTTATATTATTAAACGAAATTCGGCAGTTATACCATACCTCTGATTTTCATTGCTTCTTCCAGGCTGCCCAGAGCAACAATGTAAGCGGCAACACGCAGCGTTACATTATACTGCTTAGCTTTTTCATAAACAGCCTTAAAGGCCTTGCGCATCAATGCGTTCTGCTTTTCAATAACCTCTTCCTCCGGCCAGAAGTAACGATACAGATTCTGTACCCATTCAAAATAGCTTACGGTTACACCGCCGCCATTGGCCAGAATATCAGGAATAACCATCACGCCCTTAGCTTCCAGAATATCGTCAGCCTCCGGCGTAGTCGGTCCGTTTGCACCCTCGCAGATAATGCTTGCCTGTACAGCCGCCGCATTCTCCATAGTCAGCTGCAGCTCAATAGCGCAAGGCGCCAGCACTGTAACCTCCATCGCCAACAGCTCAGCATTGCTAATTGCTTTACTGCCCGGATAGCCTATTACGCTGCCTGTTTTCTTGACATATGCATCTACATCATAGCAATCAAAGCCATCCGCTTTGAAGATAGCGCCGTAAACATCACTCAAGGCAATAACCTTAACGCCTGCATCACAGAACAGCTTGGCAGTCCAGCTGCCTACATTGCCGAAGCCCTGCACAGCAGCAGTTGCCTCATGCGGCTGAATTCCTTTCAGCTTCAGTGCTTCCAATGCCGCAACAACAACGCCGCGTCCGGTAGCAGCAGTACGTCCCAAGGAGCCGCCTACGCTGATTGCCTTGCCTGTAATAAAGCCAGGCTCATATTGACCGTTCAGCTTGCTGTATTCATCCATCATCCATCCCATAATCTGTGCATTAGTATTCATATCAGGTGCCGGGATATCACGTTTTTCACCGATAATCGGTGCAATTTTATCTATATAACCGCGTGTCAGACGCTCAAGCTCAGCTTTTGAAAGCTTTGCCGGATCTACGATAATACCGCCCTTGCCGCCACCATAGGGCAAACCGGCTACGGCACATTTACAGGTCATCCAAAAGGCAAGCGTCTTTACCTCATCCATGCTTACATTCTGATGATAGCGTACACCGCCCTTTGCGGGGCCAAGGATTGTGCTGTGCTGGCTGCGATAGCCGGTAAATACTTTTGTAGTACCGTCATCCATTTTTACAGGAATAGAAACTTCCAAAGTACGTTCTGGAACCGCAATAATAGCTGCTGCGCCTGCATCAAGCTCCATTGTCTCAATCGCTTTATTCAGTGGAATTTGGGCCATTTCAAAAATATTCATAATCAAGCCTCCTTGCTTTCCAAAAGGATATAACCCCATATCCGTACTTTTATTATAACGTGTACATTATTCAGTGTCTACAGAATTTTTTGTAACTTTTCTTATATTCAAGAGCTTTTTTACTTACAAAACCATTTTGTTTACAGTAAAAACGCCAGCGAAGCCGCCGGCGTTTTACTTTAGTCTATTATAGGGAACTCGTCATATACTCTGCCAAAATCAATTCCACCAATAATTTTATTCTTGTACTGCTCGCGAATAGCCCGCTAGCCCTCATCCATATGCTTGGAGGTTATGCCATAGCGACGCGACAGCCACACCTCTACAAAGGCCGAAAGATTATCGCAGCCTTTGAGCACGCTGCCGTCAATTGCATGGAAGCCCGGCTTGTTGTACTTGCTGCTAATCTCTTCAATACTCGTATGTACTACCTTGCCGTCAATTATGACACGATTGGAAAATTCATCCTGCGTATAATACAGAATATCCTCATGCCAGGTATAAGGCAAGAGCGGCAGGATCTTTTCAGCTACCATACGCTCTTCCATACGCTTAATCAGCTCATCAAGGCCCGGTACACTGCGTTTGACCGGTGAAATAATATCGCGTGTCAGCACCTCCGGCAAATCGTGGAAAAGACCGCAGAGGAAATCGCCCACGATACGCTCATCACAGGCTCCCAGCTTAACTGCGCAAAAATAACCCATAATCGCTACCAACAGTACATGCCCCATAACAGAGGTTTCAGGAACACGCGGCGACTGCGCCCAACGCTTTTGGAAGCGAAGTTGGCCGACAAGATCGATAAACTTGCTGCTCTTACCCTTCAGCGCCAGCTTCTTTACTGCCGCCAAGTCGTAATGATCCTCCAGCTCGTTTTCTATAACAGCCTTGGTATCCTCACTGCCGTAAATACCCTCATTAAAGTGATATATCAGCTCAAATTCCCATTTTGTTGCCAGATAATGTGCAGCGCGTAAAATCTTTTTTTCCATAGCGCAGTATTGCGGGTCCTCAAAATAGAGCTGCATTTTTTCCATAAAATCTTCCTGAATATCAGGAATCCGCCGCCGCAGCTCCTGATAAACCCAGGCATTAAGCTCCTTGCCATAAACACGCATCATTTCATGGAAAATCTGCGGCTTGATATCAGTCAGCACGTTACGCTGCAAAAACTCAAAAATACCGCCTTCTATCAGCAGACGCCAGTTGAGCTGCGCACCATGGTCATCCTCCTCATGGCGGGCCAGCACATACATAATCATCATCTTATGAGCCTGCTTATCAAGCTCTGTAAAGCCGCTGGGACGGATATGCTCATTCCAGCGCTGGATATGCGCTGCATCATATAAAAATTCAATAAAGCTTTTGGTCAGCATTGCTTCATCTCCCTCATAAACACGTCTACTCTTATTTAACAGCAAAAACAAGCTTTTGGCAAGAACGCCGATAACTTTATTTTGTACCTGCATATATTAAAAGGCAGCCTCCGCCTGTGCGAAAGCTGCCCGTTAATTAACTTATGCCTTTTTATCCAGCATCTGCTCCAGTGTATGCCAGCCAAGCACGGCGCATTTAACGCGCGCCGGCATGTGGGATACATCCTGCAGCACACCTGCTTCCTCCAGCTCGTCAATCTCTTCCTCGCTGGCAGTGCCCTTAATCATGCGCAGGAAAATATCAGCAAGGCGCAAGGCCTCTTTTTCACTCTTGCCGATAACCAGGTCCAGCATCATGTCAGCACTTGCCTGGCTGATTGCACAGCCGCTGCCCTGAAAGGCACCGTCGACAACAACGCCGTCAGTAAGCTTCAGCTTCATGGTGATATCATCACCGCAGCTGGGGTTGTAGCCGCGCATCTCTACGTCTGCGTCAGGCAAATCATGCTTATGACCGGGATGCATATTGTGGTCGATTAAAATTTCGTTATAAAAGGCTCTATTATCTGCCATAGCCCATTCTCTCCCTTATTGTAGATAAGCTGTTGATGAAGCGCTCTACATCTGCTGCCGAATTGTAGAAGGCCAGACTTGCACGAGCAGTTGCACCTGTGCAAAGGTGGTCCAGCAGCGGTTGAGCGCAATGATTGCCAGCACGTACATTTACGCCGTCAGCATCAAGGATTGCAGCAATATCATGCGGATGCACGCCTTCTACCGTAAAGGTAAGAATACCCTTGTGCTCCTCTGCACTCTTGCCGCCGATAATATGCACACCGGGAATCTTCTGCATGGCATCAAAAGCTAATTTCGTCAGCGCTGCTTCGCGCGCTTCGATTACCTCAAAGCCGATGCTGTTGATATATTCGATAGCGGCATGCAGTCCGGCAGCACCGGCAGCATTTACCGTACCTGCTTCAAACTTATGCGGCAGCGGTGCATATTCCTGGCCGTCGCGACTTACAAAGCTGATCATCTCGCCACCGCTCAGGAACGGAGGCATAGCCTCCAGCAGCTCCTTCTTGCCGTACAACACGCCTATGCCCATAGGTCCGAGCATCTTGTGACCGCTGAAGGCAAGAAAATCAGCCTCCATTTTCTGCACATCAATCGCCATATGCGGTGCGCTCTGCGCTGCGTCAATCACAGCAACAGCGCCAACCTTATGCGCAGCGGCAATAGCCTTAGCAATCGGGTTCAAGCGTCCCAAAACGTTGGAAACCTCTGCCATTGCTACGATTTTAGTTTTTTCGGTTACAGCAGCATCGATAGCCTCATCGCTGATGCTGCCGTCAACAGCACATTCAATGTACTTTACTACAGCACCGGTCTGCTGCGCAACCATGCGCCATGGCAGCATGTTGCTGTGATGCTCCATAATCGTCGTAACGATTTCATCGCCGGGCTTAAGGTTAGCCAGGCCATAGCTGTATGCCACCAGATTCAGGCTTTCCGTAGTATTGCGGGTGAAAATAATTTCCTGCTCGCTTTTGGCATTGATGAACTTCTGCACAGCAACACGGGCATCTTCATAAATATCAGTTGCCTGCATTGCCAGGTCATACAAGCCACGCAACGGATTAGCATTGTGTTTGAGATAAAAATCACGCTCTGCCTCAATAACGCAGGCAGGCTTTTGTGTGGTAGCAGAGTTGTCCAAATAAGCAACATCGTTAACTGCCAGCAAAGGGAAATCCTTTTTATAATCAAATGACAGTAAATCCTTATCATTCACCATCTGCCATCACTCCTTCCAGATAACGCTGTACTAATTGCACAGTATCCTCGTCATCAATCTTGCGGCACAGGGCATCAATCTTCGCCTTGGCCATCATATCAACAGCCTCTTGCTCACTGAAGCCGCGGCTGCACAAATAAAATAATAATTCGTCATCAAGCTTGCCGATGCTGGCACCATGGTTGCCCTGCACGTCCTCCTCGCTGCACAGAATCAGCGGAATCGTCTGGTTAACCACGTCGTCGCTCAACAGCAATACTGTTTCCTTCTCGTCACCAATCGCACCGGCGCTGCCGTTTTTGAAATCAATCGTGCCACGGTAAATTTTCTTGGCACCACCCTGCAACACGCCGTCTGCAGTCATTTCGCAGGTAGTCTTTTTGCCGTAGTGGTTGGCAATAAAGTTCATGTCAACAGTCTGTCCATGGCGACCGTAATAACCGATAGCAGCGTTGAAATCACTGCACGCCGTTGTAGATTTTATCTGCACCCAACTGGATTTGCAGCAGCTCAAAGGCAGCATTTGTGCCAAGCTCACTGCCAACGTCGTTGATATGCAGGAAGTCTCTGCCTAAAAGCTGCACCTGCACCAGCTTAACCTTAGCGCCAGCAGCTACATCTATCTTAGTTTGTACACTAGCCTGACCTTTAGCCTGTGCTGTAGAAATATAGGTCATCAGCACAGTAACATCACTGCCGGGCTTAGCTTCGATTTCAATTTGATTATAGCAGCTTGTATTATCGGCATAACGCAGAGTAACAGCAGCTACACTCTTGCCTGCGTCAGCAACAAGACGCAGCTTTTGGCCTTCGCCCAGACTGCTAATTGCTTCACCGACGCCGCCTGCTATTTTGGCAAAATCAGTGCCATGTACTGCGCACTGTGCCTTTTCGCTGCAGCCGCAGCAATTGCTGCCCTTGCTTTTATTCAAGCAAACGCTACCCTCCAAAGCTACACGCGGTTCACAGCTATCCTGCGGCAGCTCTAAGCCGGCCAACTTTGTTTCATTCATTTTTAACCTGTTCCAGGTCGGAGCAGGCAACTGATTAATCACTAATTCTTCTATCATGCTGCTCCTCCTTAACCTATACTGCCCTGCATTTCCAGGCGGATAAGGTTGTTCATCTCAACAGCGTACTCCAGCGGCAATTCTTTGGAAACATTATCCGCAAAGCCGCTGACAATCATCGCTCTTGCTTCTTCCTCGCTGATACCGCGGCTCATCAGGTAGAACACCGCATCGTCACTGATACGGCCGATTTTTGCCTCATGTCCGATATCTGCGTCAGCAGTACGCACATCAATAGCAGGAATGGTATCAGAACGGGAAATATTATCCAGCATCAGGCTTTGACAGGAAACAGAAGATTTGGCCTGCTTAGCCTTATTGGTAACAACTACACTGCTGCGGAAGGTGCTGATACCGCCGCTCTTGGAAATAGAGCGCGTGTTGACAATGCTGGTAGTTTTCGGTGCATTGTGCACAACCTTGCAGCCTGTATCCAGATTCTGGCTGTGACCGGCAAAGGTTACGCCGGTAAATTCGCTATGCGCGCCGGTGCCGTTCAAAATACTCATCGGATAGAGATAGGAAACGTGAGAACCGAAGGAGCCGGAAACCCATTCAATAGTACCGCCCTCTTCAACCAAGGCACGCTTGGTATTAAGGTTATACATATTCTTCGACCAGTTTTCAATCGTAGAATAACGCAGCTTAGCATTTTTGCCGATAAACAGCTCAACGCAGCCTGCATGCAGGTTAGCAACGTTATATTTCGGCGCACTGCAGCCTTCGATAAAGTGCAGGTCTGCGCCCTCGTCTACAATAATCAGCGTATGCTCGAACTGGCCTGCGCCCTTTGCGTTTAAGCGGAAATAGGATTGCAGCGGAATCGCCACGCTTACTCCCTTAGGTACATAAACAAAGGAACCGCCGGACCACACTGCGCCATGCAATGCGGCAAATTTATGGTCGGTAGGAGGCACCAGCTTCATGAAATGCTCATGCACCATCTCCGCATACGGTCCGTTCAAGGCGCTTTCCATATCAGTATAAATAACGCCCTGCTCTTCTACCTCTTTACGCACATTATGATAGACAACCTCGGAATCATATTGTGCGCCTACACCGGCCAGACTGCTCTGTTCTGCCTGGGGAATACCCAGACGATCAAAGGTATCCTTAATATCTTCGGGAACATCTTCCCATTTACCCTGCATGTTCGTATTCGGACGTACATAGGTAACGATGTTATCCATATTCAGACCATCAATCGAAGGTCCCCAGTTCGGCACCTGCAACTTATTATAAATCTCCAGGGATTTCAGACGGAATTCCAGCATCCATTCCGGATCATGCTTTTCACGGGAAATTTTTTCAACAATCTCACGTGTCAGGCCTTCCTGAATGCGGTAAGCGTCCTTATCCTCGTTACGGAAGTCGTAAAGACTTCTGTCTATATCATCAACATAGGTTTTTTCTTCCATATTTTCCCCACCAGTTATTCCTTATTCTGCAAAAACTTTTCAAAGCCATTTTTGCTGACTTCATCAACCAGCTCCGGACCGGCATTTTTGATAATCTTTCCCTGTGCCAGAATATGAGTGTGGTCAACATGCAGTGCATCCAGGATTTTAGTATTATGAGTGATTATCAGCAATGCTCCCTGACGATGCTCTTGGAAGGTTTTAATGCCCTGAGAAACAATCTTTACTGCATCAACGTCCAGACCGCTGTCCGTTTCGTCAAGAATTGCCAGCTTAGGATTCAGCATCAAAAGCTGCAGAATTTCTGCCTTCTTCTTTTCGCCGCCACTGAAGCCGGTGTTAAGATCACGCTCGGCATATTTGCTGTCCATCTGCAGCAAAACCATAGCCTGACGCAGCTCCTTACGGAAATCCCAGGCCTTGATGCGTACACCGCGCTGCTGCTCCAAAGCAGTTTTCAAAAAGCTGCTCAGGCTGATGCCGGGAACCTCCAACGGGTTCTGGAAGGAAAGAAACAGACCTGCCTTAGCACGTTTGTCTACGGCAAGTTTGGTAATGTCTTCGCCGGCAAAATTAATACTGCCGCCCTTTACGGTATATTTGGGATTACCCATCAGCGCATAACCCAAGGTG
>OGMB01001281.1_pt1 | contig 11413 bp, 8 predicted proteins | sample 1573001 | NCBI WGS metagenome assembly OGMB01 (sample SAMEA2581921, study PRJEB24529) | metagenome | biome: Human gut stool | place: China | collected 2011
TAAGTTATAGATTAAAACACATTAGATTAGAGATGTGTATAAGATTATGATGGAGGATTTGGAAAATTATGGCTTCAAACACTAAGAAGAGCAGAAGTCAAGGCAATAATAGAACATCAAAGAGTAAAACTTCTAAAACAACTGGAACAAGGACATCAAACGCCAGCAGAACTCCGTCAAAAAAGAGTTCCACAAAGAAGGGTACAGGTACTGCATCACAGCAGCCACAACCACAGAATAATGCATTAAGAGATGAGATAATCTTAAGTTGCTTATGTTCGGTCTGTTTGGTATAGCTGCGTATATAATTCCATTTATAGTAGCAGGAAGTATATTGTTTATGCTTGCTAACAAGGACATAATAGGTGTCATGCGTATTAAAGCTGCAGCAGTTTATGTCTTATCCGTGATAACAGCAGCAATATGGCAGAGAATGACTAACAAACCAGATATCATGGATTCCGTTGGTTCATATTTTACATATTGTTCAGAGCATAAAACAGGCGGTGGCCTGTTTGGAGGGATTTTATGTAAGATACTAAGTCCGCTTGGTATGGCAGGAACTATGGTGATTTTGATTATTCTTGCAATAATATGTGTTATATTGATAACAGAAAAATCATTTATAGGTGGACTAAGGAATGGTGGACACAGGCTTGTAAAAGAAGCAAGAGAAGATTATTCTGCATATAGGGAACATTCTTCAATGAGCAGGAAAGACAGCGGTATGAGTGATGAAGAATATCGTGCTATGAGAGAGAATGAAAAGCATCAGGCAAGAATAAGAAGATTAGAAAAAAAAGAGCAGATTATAGCAGCTAAAAAAGCTAAAGAAGAGGCTATGGCTAATGCGCGTATGAATAATGTTGTAAGAGGAGTGACTAAAGATCTTACAATACAGGATATACAGCCAGAGACAGCTAATCAGGATATAGATATACATGAAATACAGCCTGTAGCCAATGATGATGATGTGTATATGGATGATATATATGATCCACTGATCATACCAGAAAAGCATAACAACATAAACAGAACTTCTGATATATCTGATATATGGGAAGTGCATAGTGACAGGCAGGATAACGATAATACAGCTTTGGATTATGGTATGTCATATGATGAAACAATAAGTACAAGAGAAGACGATTACGAAGAACATGATACAGAATATCCGGATGAAAAAGAGAAGGAACTGACAGAATATGATCCCGAGGTATCGGAGGAATACAATGCTGATATATATGACACAGCGGATGAAGGAAATATATATAATGAAAAAAATGCATATAATGATGCAGATGTATATGATACCGAGGAGATATGCGATACAGCAGATGATATAAATCATGATGAGAATATAACATCGTATGATAATGAGGAAGTAAGCAGTGCAGTAAGAACACAACATAATAAGCAGGCTGTTTCACAAAAAACTGCCAGCAATATTATGCCAGAAGCTGCAAGGCATGTCAGGGAATATAAGTTTCCACCTGTGAGCCTTCTTAACAGAAACACAAAGTCATCATCTGCTAATCTTGAACGCGAAAACAGAAATACAGCAATCACGCTTAAGCAGACACTCCAGAATTTCGGTGTTAAGGTAGATATAACAGATATAAGCTGTGGACCTGCGGTTACAAGATATGAATTAAAACCAGAGCTTGGTGTTAAGGTGAGTAAGATAGTTTCGCTTGCAGATGATATTAAACTAAGTCTGGCAGCTGCGGACATAAGAATAGAAGCTCCTATTCCAGGTAAGTCGGCTATTGGTATTGAGGTTCCTAACAAGGAAGCCGGCAGTGTGTATTTAAGAGAACTTATTGAAAATGAAGCATTTAAGAATAACCAATCTATGATTGCATTTGCAGCTGGAAAGGATATAGCTGGCAAGACGATAGTAGCAGATATAGCTAAAATGCCTCATCTTCTTATTGCAGGAGCAACAGGTTCAGGTAAATCAGTATGTATAAATACAATCATCATGAGTATTTTATATAAAGCAAGACCAGATGAAGTTAAAATGATCATGGTGGATCCTAAGGTAGTTGAGCTTAGTACATATAACGGAATACCACATCTTCTTCTCCCTGTTGTCACAGATCCTAAGAAGGCTGCAGGCGCACTTAACTGGGCAGTCAACGAGATGACGAAACGATATAAGCTTTTTGCTGATATGGGAGTACGTAATCTTAAAGGATATAATGATGCAGTCGGAAAGATGGATGTTAAGGAAGGAGAGGCCCCTGTTGAAAAACTACCTCAGATAGTTATAATTGTTGATGAACTTGCGGATCTTATGATGGTTGCACCAGGAGAAGTGGAAGATGCTATATGCAGGCTTGCACAGCTTGCAAGGGCAGCGGGCATACATATGGTTATTGCAACGCAGAGACCATCCGTTAACGTAATTACGGGACTTATCAAGGCTAATGTTCCATCAAGAATCGCATTTTCGGTATCATCAGGTGTTGATTCCAGAACTATTTTGGATATGAATGGAGCTGAAAAACTTCTTGGTAAAGGAGATATGCTGTACTTCCCATCTAACATTCCTAAGCCTATAAGAGTGCAGGGAGCCTTTGTATCGGATGAAGAAGTATCAAGAGTTGTTGATTTTCTTAAGGAAAATATGACAGAGGAAGCACAATATGATGAGAGCATAGCAGAAACTGTTGCACAAAAGACATCAGATAGTGCTGCTGTTGACAGGCAGGATGACAAAGATACCCTGTTTGAGGATGCAGGAAGGTTTGTTATAGAAAGAGAAAGAGGCTCTATAGGTATGCTGCAAAGACAGTTTAAGATAGGCTTTAACAGGGCAGGAAGAATCATGGATCAGCTTTCAGATGCAGGTGTAGTAGGACCTGAGATAGGAACAAAGCCAAGAAAAGTTCTTATGGATAAGGAAGAGTTTGAGGCCTATATAAATAGTGCAGGTTCATGAGTGCAGGGTAAATAAAGAGTAATACATGCTATAATAAGCACAAAAGAAATAAACTAAAAAGAAAACAAATACTTTGTAGGTGTCACATATGACACGGAAAGGATAAAGACATGGCAGTAAAGAGTGATATCGAAATCGCACAGGAAGCAAAATTATTAAATATTAAGGATGTAGCGGCTAAGGTAGGAGTTACAGAGGATGAACTTGAAATGTATGGTAAATATAAGGCCAAGTTATCTGATGAACTTATACACAGGGTTGAAAACAAAGAAGATGGAAAGCTTGTTCTTATAACAGCTATCAATCCAACTCCAGCAGGTGAAGGAAAGACTACTATAAGTCTTGGACTTACAGAAGCCTTATGTCAGAGAGGAGTTAATGCAATAGCTGCATTAAGAGAACCATCACTTGGACCATGTTTTGGCATAAAGGGTGGAGCAGCAGGAGGCGGATACGCACAGGCTGTGCCAATGGAGGATCTTAATCTGCATTTTACGGGTGATTTCCATGCCATAACATCAGCTAATAATCTTTTAGCAGCCATGTTAGATAATCATATCCATCAGGGTAATGCACTTGGCATAGATACTAAGCGTATTGTCTGGAAAAGATGTATGGATATGAATGACAGAACGTTAAGAAATATCGTTATAGGACTTGGCGATAAGCCAAATGGTGTTGTAAGAGAAGATCATTTTATTATAACAGTTGCATCAGAAATCATGGCTATATTATGTCTTGCAGAAGACATGAAGGATTTAAAAGAAAGACTTTCAAAGATAATAGTTGCATATAATTATGCAGGAGAACCAGTAACAGCATCTGATCTTAAAGCAACAGGAGCTATGGCAGCCCTTTTAAAGGATGCTATAAAGCCTAATATGATACAGACACTTGAAGGTACACCAGTGCTTGTACATGGAGGACCATTTGCTAACATAGCACATGGCTGTAACTCAGTAAGAGCAACTAAGCTTGCTATGAAGCTTGCAGATGTAGCAGTTACAGAGGCTGGTTTTGGAGCTGATCTTGGAGCTGAGAAGTTCTTTGATATAAAGTGTAGAAAAGCAGGACTTAAACCAGCGGCAACAGTTATTGTAGCAACAGTTAAGGCATTAAAATACAATGGTGGTGTTCCTAAGGCTGAACTTGGAAAAGAAAATATGGAAGCCTTAAAGAAGGGTATAGTTAACCTTGATAAGCATATCGAGAATGTGCATAAGTATGGAGTACCTGTTATTGTAACATTGAATTCATTTATTACAGATACACAGGAAGAATATGAATTCATTAAAAAACACTGTGAAGATTTAGGATGTGAGTTCGCACTCTCAAATGTATGGGCTAAAGGCGGAGAAGGCGGACAGGAGCTCGCTGATAAGGTGCTTAAGACTTTAGAAAACAAGAAGAGTGATTTTAAACCATTATATGAGGATGAACTTCCACTTGAAGATAAAATATTAAAGATTGCAAAAGAAATATATGGTGCTGATGGTGTAACATATGATGCCAAGGCTAAAAAAGAGCTTGATCATATTACACAGATGGGATTTGGCAGCTTCCCAGTATGTATGGCTAAGACACAGTATTCACTTTCTGATGATGCGGCTAAGCTTGGAAGACCAGAAGGCTTTACTATCAATATAAGAGAGGTATATGTTGATGCAGGTGCAGGCTTTGTGGTTGCGCTTACAGGAAAGGTGCTTACTATGCCAGGTTTACCTAAGGTACCAGCAGCGGAAGGTATAGACTATGATGAAAAAGAAGAAAGAATAACAGGATTATTCTAATTGGCAGATATGATGTTGAATGTTTATCGGGAGGACTAATTATGCAGCTTAAGAATATATTGGACATATGTGCGGATAATGAAATAGAAAAGTTTGAATATACATTATTAAAGGGCAGTGTTGATACAGATGTTACCGGTATTGCATCAGATTCAAGAAAAGTAACAGATGGTGGAATATTTGTATGTATTGTAGGAGCAGTGAGTGAAGGACATAAGTATATAGGGCAGATTAAGGATAAGGCAGCTGTCATAGTTGTACAGAAGGGCTCTGATTATGAGGTTCCATCTGGTGATGTTACGTTAATAGAATGTGATAACACAAGACTTGCACTTGCACTTATGTCAGCTGCATTTTATGGTAATCCTGACAAGAAGCTGTTCACTATAGGTATTACTGGAACGAAGGGTAAGACAACTACAACTTATATGATCAAGAATGTTTTATGTGCATGTGGAATAAAAACAGGTCTTATAGGAACTATAGAAACTGTGATAGGTGATGAAACGATTCCTTCATGTAATACAACGCCAGAGTCTCTACAGATCCATGAAACATTCCGTAAGATGGTTGATGCAGGCTGCAAGGCTGTGGTTATGGAGGTCTCTTCACAGGGACTTAAGCTTGATAGAACAGCTGGTATTATGTTTGATATAGGTGTGTTTACTAATCTTGAACCAGACCATATAGGACCTGATGAGCATGCTTCGTTTGAAGAATATCTTGAATGTAAGGCTAAACTTTTTAAGCAATGAAGGACAGGAATAGTGAATGCTGATGATAAGCATACGAAAGATATATTAAAGAATTCTATATGTATGACAGAAAGCTATGGAGTGTCAGAGGCAGCAGACATAAGGGCTGTGGATGTTAAGCTGCTTCATGAACCGGGAAAGATTGGCCTTACATATAAGTGTCAGGGACTTATCAATATGGACGTTGCATTATCACTTCCTGGAATGTTTTCAGTATATAATTCGTTATGTGCAATAGCAGTTACAAGGCATTTTAACGTGGATAAGGATATAGTTGAAAATGTGTTAAAGGATGTAAAGGTAAAGGGAAGAATAGAACTTGTAAAAGTTTCTGATAAATTCACACTTATGATAGATTATGCACACAACGCCATGTCACTTGAAAGTATTCTTAAAACATTAAAAGAATACAATCCACACAGACTTATCTGTCTTTTTGGATGCGGTGGAAACCGTTCAAGGGAGAGAAGGTTTGAGATGGGTGAAGTATCAGGAAAATATGCAGATCTTACTGTAATAACGTCAGATAATCCAAGATTTGAGGAGCCAGAAGCTATTATGGAGGATATCAAGACAGGTATAAGTAAAACTGATGGTAAACATATTGATATAGTAGATAGAAAAGAAGCTATAAAATATGTTATTGAGCATGGAGAACCAGGAGATATTATAGTACTTGCAGGTAAGGGACATGAAGATTATCAGGAAATAAAAGGTGTTAAGTATCCAATGGATGAGAGAGTGCTTATAGCTGAAGTACTTGATGAATTAAAGGAGAAAAATGTACGCTGATATTATAATTGATATATCACATGAACAGCTTGATAAAACATTTCAGTATGCAATACCCCCTGAACTAGAAGGCATATTAGAGATAGGCAGTGTGGTAAGAGTTCCTTTTGGCAAAGGAAACAGGCAACTGACAGGTTATGTTATTTCAATGACACAGGAGCCTTCTTATGATGTTAACAGGATTAAATTCATAGAAGGTATAGCTGACAAACGTGTCAAGCTGGCTTTCTGGTTAAAGACTCATTATGGTTGTACCATGAACCAGGCATTAAAGACAGTTATTCCTGTTAAAGATAAGATAAATCAGAAGGTTAAGAGGGCAGTGTGTCTTAATATAGATGAAGATAAGGCAAGAGAGCTTCTTTTGATATATAAAAAAAAGGCAAAGGCTAAGCACAGGCTTTTAGAAGCGCTTATAGAAGAGCCTGTTATAGATAGTGAGATAGTAAGAAGTAAGCTTAATATATCTTCATCCACGGTAAAAGCTATGGAAGAGGATAAGGTTATCATCGTTAAAACAGAGGAATATTATCGAAATCCTGTTTCTGATAAAAAAGTGTTTGGCAAGGATGTAGTGCTTAACGAGGAACAAAGAGCAGCGGTACAAAGTATCATAGCTGATTATAATAACAGGATTTATAAAACTTATCTTATACATGGTGTGACTGGAAGTGGTAAGACTGAGGTATACATGGATGTTATAGAGCATGTTATAGCCAGCGGAAGACAGGTTATTATGCTTATACCCGAGATTGCACTTACTTTTCAGACTGTACAAAGATTCTATCACAGATTTGGAGACAAGGTTTCTATTATTAATTCACGTATGTCTAAGGGTGAAAGATATGATCAGTTTTTACGTGCACTAAAAGGTGAGGTAAGTATAATGATAGGACCAAGATCAGCACTTTTTACACAGTTTCCTAATCTTGGCCTTATTGTTATAGATGAGGAACATGAAGGCGCTTACAGATCTGAACAGCTTCCAAGATATCATGCGGTTGAAACTGCCATACATATAGCAAAGGAACATAATGCATCGGTTATACTTGGTTCAGCGACTCCATCTATAGATAGCTTTTACAGGGCTAAAAACGGTGAGTTTAAGCTGCTTACATTAAAAAACAGGGCAGGAAAAAGTGAATTGCCGCAGGTATATATATCGGATATGAGAAAAGAACTGAAGTCTGGTAACAGAACTATATTTTCTCTAAAGCTTCAGGAGCTTATACGTGACCGGCTCGATAAGAAAGAACAGATAATGTTGTTCCTTAATAAACGTGGAACAGCTGGATTCGTATCATGCAGAGCCTGTGGATATGTCTGTAAGTGTCCACATTGTGATGTTTCCATGACTGCACATCGTAACGGAAGGCTTGTATGTCATTACTGTGGCTATGAAACACCGCAGGTTAAGATATGTCCGGAATGTGGTTCAAGATATATATCAGGCTTTAAGGCAGGAACAGAGGCTGTTGAAGATGCAGTACATAAGATGTTTCCGGATGCAACAGTACTGCGTATGGATTTGGATACGACCAAAGGAAAAGATGGACATGAACATATATTGAATGCATTTGCAACACAGCAGGCAGACGTTCTTGTAGGAACGCAGATGATAGTCAAGGGACATGATTTTCCAAAGGTTACACTTGTTGGTATAGTTGCAGCAGATATGTCACTTTATTCAGGAGATTACAGGGCAGTTGAAAGAACATTCCAGCTTGTAACCCAGGCAGCCGGCAGGGCTGGAAGAGGTGTAAGAAGGGGTGAAGTGGTTATACAGACGTATTCACCAGATAATTATGGCATAATATGTGCAGCCAGCCAGGATTACACAGGCTTCTATGATAAAGAAATAGCATATAGAAAAATGCTTTCGTATCCACCTGTAAGTAACATGATTAAAATAAACATCAGTTCAGAAGATGAGAATAAGCTTTTGAAAGCTGCAGAAAATATAAAGCAGCTGCTTGAGAAAAAGACAGCAGGGCTTTCAGATAATATAAAGCTTCTTGGCCCATCGAATGCACCTATATATAAAATAAGTGATGTATACACTAAAATAATATATTTAAGAAGTGCTGATTTTAGCAGGCTTTCATATCTTATGGACTGCATAGATAAATACATACAGGATAATGATATGTTTAAAAATATAAGCATCCAGTATGATGTTAACTAGTACAGCGTTTCGAAAACGATGTACCAGATATTTACAACAATTAATGATTATAAATAATGTTAAAACGGAGGAATAATAATGGCGATAAGAAATATAAGAACTCTTGGTGATGAGATACTAAGAAAAAAGGCAAAAGAAATAACAGAAATGACACCAAGAATACAGGAACTTATTGATGATATGTTTGAGACAATGTATGATGCGAATGGTGTTGGACTTGCAGCACCACAGGTTGGCATAAGAAAAAGACTGGTTGTTATTGATTGTGGCGATGACCCAATAGTACTCATTAACCCAGTAGTGCTTGAAACAAGCGGTTCACAGACAGGACAGGAAGGCTGTCTTAGTGTTCCAGGTAAATCAGGTATAGTTACAAGACCATCATATGCTAAGGTAAAGGCACTTAATGAAGATATGGAGGAGATTATTGTTGAAGGTGAAGAACTTCTTGCAAGATGTCTGCTCCATGAGATAGATCATCTTGATGGAATAATGTATGTTGATAAGGTTGAGGGAAAGCTGCTTGATACTGAAATGGAGGATGAAGAATAGTGAAGGTTATATTTATGGGGACGCCTGACTTTGCGGTCGGCACACTTAAAGCACTTGTAGAAGCAGGACATGAGGTGGCAGCAGTAGTAACACAGCCAGACAAACCAAAGGGAAGAAGCAAAGAGCTTGTGTTTTCACCTGTTAAGCAGGAGGCTGTAAAGCTTGGGATAGAAGTGCTGCAGCCAGAAAAAGCAAGAAATGAAGAGTTTATAGAAAAACTAAGAACATATAATGCAGATATATTTGTAGTTGTTGCTTTTGGACAGCTGCTTCCAAAAAGTATAATAGATATGCCACGCTTTGGATGTGTAAATGTACATGCATCATTACTTCCAGAATATAGAGGTGCATCTCCTATACAGTGGGCAGTTATAGATGGATGTGAATATTCAGGTGTCACGACTATGAAGATGGATGAAGGACTTGATACAGGTGATATTCTTCTTGTTAAAAAAGTGAAGCTTGATAAGAAAGAAACAGGTGGAAGCCTTTTTGACAGATTAAGCATAGTTGGTGCAGAGCTGCTTATAGAAACATTGAAAGGACTTGAAGAGGGGACAATAACGCCAGTAAAACAGGATGATTCAAAAAGTTCATATGTAACGATGTTGAAGAAGTCTATGGGTGAGCTTGATTTTAGTAAGCCAGCACATGATATAGAATGTCTTATAAGAGGACTTAATCCATGGCCAAGTGCGTATACACATTACAATGGTAAAATGTTAAAAATATGGGATGCAGATGTTATACATAACATATCAGATATAGCTGATTCATCTAAGTTTAATGATATAGAGCAGAAAATACAATGTGATGCCAACATCGCACCTGCAACTGTATGCTATGTAGATAAAAAAAGACTTATAGTTAAATGCGGAGTTGATTATTTAAGTCTCAATGAAGTACAGCTTGAAGGCAAGAAAAGGATGAAAACAGATGCATTTTTACTTGGCTGCAGGGTTGAAGCAGGAACGGTTTTTGGTGCAGATTAGTATAGGATGTTTAATACTACTATGAAAGGGCATATTTTATATGGAAGTTAACTTAAGGGCAGTAGTGCTTGATATACTTACGGAGATAGAGAAAGAAGGAGAATTTTCCCACATAACTATTAATAATGCTCTCTCAAAGTATCAGTATCTGGACAGAGCACAAAGAGCATTTATAAACAGACTCGCATTAGGTACTATAGAATGCAGGATAGAGCTTGATTATATAATTAATCAGTTTTCTAAAACACCTGTGAATAAAATGAAACCGGTAATAAGACGTATTATGAGGATGGCAGTATACCAACTTATATACATGGAGAATATACCTGATTCAGCAGCCTGTAATGAGGCGGTAAAGCTTGCAGCTAAAAGAGGTTTTACAGGACTTAAGGGCTTTGTTAACGGAGTACTAAGAAATATATCACGTAACAAAGAAAATATAGTATATCCAGATATGGTACAGGAACCACAAAAATATCTGTCGGTGAAATATTCAATGCCTGAATGGATAATAAATATGTGGATGGAATATATGTCTTATGAAGATGTTAAGAGTATTCTTGCTGGTATGAAAAAAGATAAAAAGACATATATTAGATGTAATACATTAAAAGGTGGCGTTAAACACATAAAGGATGTGTTAGAGAAAGAGGGAGTTACAGTTAATGCTGTCCCTGACATACCATATGCATATGAAATATCAGGATATGATCATCTGACGGCACTTGAAAGCTTTAATGAAGGATTGTATCAGATACAGGATATAAGTTCAATGGCAGCAGGAGAGTATGTTTTGCCCTCAATAGACAGCCTCATAGTAGATGTGTGTGCTGCACCTGGTGGAAAGTCGGTAAATGCAGCACTGAAGGCAGTGGAATCTGCATATGCGGATATAAAAGATATTCCTGATGATGGTGTTGAAGAAAATATCATTAAAAGCATAACAGGAAGAGTTATATCAAGAGATGTATCCGATTATAAAGTATCATTAATAGATGATAATATAGAAAGACTTGGAATATCTAATATAGATGTCCAGGTATATAATGCATTAGATAAGGATGATAGTCTTGTTGGAAAAGCTGATATAGTAATAGCCGACCTTCCTTGTTCAGGACTTGGAATCATGGGACGTAAGCCTGATATAAGATATAATATAAGTCCTGAAAAAATATCTGATATAATCAGGCTTCAAAGAGATATACTAGAGGTTGTAAGCATGTATGTAAAGCCAGGTGGTACACTTGTGTATAGTACATGTACTATTAACCGGTCAGAAAATGAGGATAATGCAGACTGGATATGCACAAGCCTTGGTTTTACCAGGGATGGAGAGTATGTTCAGATGCTGCTGACGTATGATAATGATGGTACCAATGATAAGTATCAACAGAAATGGA
>OGMB01001286.1_pt1 | contig 11402 bp, 10 predicted proteins | sample 1573001 | NCBI WGS metagenome assembly OGMB01 (sample SAMEA2581921, study PRJEB24529) | metagenome | biome: Human gut stool | place: China | collected 2011
TAAATATTCCTTTGATATTTCAACACCATTGATGAGAAAGCAAATAATAGAATCTATAAACGAGAAGATTTCTGATTTTACAGAAGAAATAAAAAAGCTGGATTTTGAAATACAAAAGCAACAAGAGAAATTTAATTCTTTGATGGATAATGAGGATATAACAATAGAAAATATTGTTGCATATAAAATGGGATACGAGAGTGTCGCTGATATTGAACAAACAATAGATGATATTGACAAACAACTCGAACAATATGAAGGTACTCTTAAAGTTGGCAAAAGCTTTTCGGATGAAGCAAAAGAGAAAAGAGAAGAATTCTATGGTCGCTTTATCTCTTTAATGAATGAGAAAAAGAAGCAAATAGATATAGAAAGCGAAAAGGAATACGAGGATATTTTCACAAAGCGAGGTACTGTTGTTTCTGGTAGTGAAGAAACTGTATTTTATGTTTCAAAATTGTTGGCTTCTGTTGAAATGATAGGTCATGATTACCCAATTATAATGGATTCTTTTAGGGCTGAAGATCTTTCTACAGATAAAGAAAAACGTGTGTTAGAATTGTTTAGCAATTTAAAAAATCAATGTATTTTAACAACCACATTGAAAGCAGAAGAAAAAGGAAAATATGATACATTTGAAGGCATTCATGTGATAGATTATACACTTCATAAAACTAATAAAATCTTGGGACAAGAAAATTTGGAAACATTCAAGGAATTATTAAGTGAATTGCATGTTTTTGTATGATGAGTGAGACTTAAGTAAATATCATATTTCTATGTGGTGTTGTTCAATTAGTATGCGGTTCATCAATTATACAATATCAATCTACGGTGCATAAAGATGTCACGAAACGTCCGCCGCATCCTGTCAATGAACGAAACGGTTTATGGCTCTTTGAAAAAAGCTGGAGCACCGTCCTAAGGTCAAGGTATGGTAGACGGTTACAGCGGCTTAATCATGCTATACAAGAACGGTAATCTGAAAGTAGCATTACACATCGAAAATGAGATGTGCTGGGCGATGGAGAAGTACAAGAAACTTCTTCCAGATAGCCCTCTGCTACACATCACTCCCCGTGTGTTCCGATACACCTTCTGCATTGACTATGCAAACGACGGCATGGACATTAAAAACCTTCAGTATCTGATGGGTAACTAGGATGCGGGTGTTACACTTAATATTTACACCCAAACAAACTACGCACACGCTGCGATGTTGAATTTATCACAGTTCAGCTATTTTCCTGAAGTGAAAAAAGACAGGGTGTTTGGAAAACAGCAAGTATGGGGGTATTAGCTTAAGTTTACTACACTACTTAGTGGTATAGTCACAGCGATTTATAGGGACTTATGAAAAACCTATAAGCCGAAAACCCTGTAATATCAACATTTTCGAGACTTATGGAGGAATATAGAGATTATGATAAAAATTCTCTTTATCTGCCACGGCAATATCTGCCGTTCGCCTATGGCAGAGTTCTTATTGAAGGACATTGTAAAAAAACGCGGCATTGCCGCTGATTTTGAAATTGCTTCGGCAGCGACGAGCAGGGAAGAAATCGGCAATCCAGTGCATCACGGTACGCGCAACAAGCTGGCGCAGCTCGGCATCAGCGTGGCAGGTAAGCATGCGGTACAGGTAACGAAGCGCGACTACGAATATTACGATTTGCTGCTGGCTATGGACAGCAATAATATTCGTAATTTGCGCAAAGTAATTGGTGAAGATACGCAGGATAAGGTACACTTGCTTTTGGATTACACCGGTCGCAAGGGCGCAAGCATTGCCGATCCGTGGTATACCGGTGACTTTGAAGTGACATATGACGATATCATGGAAGGTCTGGATGGCTTACTGAAGTATCTGAAATATTAAAACAAACAAATTTCCGCGCAAACCGTTAATAAGTTAACACAATTTGCCATAAAAATAAATAGAATTAATCGAAAACGGTATTTTGCTTGTTTGTTTTAGATTGTGGTGCTACAATAAGTGTTACGGTAAAATAATATAGTTTCCAATGAAGAGAGGTTTTTAAACATGAAATTCGCAACACGTATGGAGCGTATGCAAGCTTCTGAAATCCGCGAGCTGTTAAAATTAACTGCTCAGCCTGATATTATTTCCTTTGCCGGCGGTCTGCCTGCACCGGAGCTGTTCCCTGTAGAAGAAATTGCCAAGGTTTCTCATGACCTGGTACTGAAGGAAGGTCGTCAGCTGCTGCAATATGCAACTACCGAAGGCCGTCCGTCTCTGCGTGCAAAAATTGCTAAACGCATGGCTGATAAATATCACACTAATGTTGACCCTGATGACATTCTGATTACCACCGGTTCTCAGCAATGCCTGGACTTCGCAGGCAAGCTGTTCCTGGATCCCGGCGACGTTGTTCTGTGCGAAAGCCCGTCCTACCTCGGCGCTTTGAACGCATTCAACGCTTACCAACCGAAATTTGTTGAGGTTCCGACCGATAACGGTGGTCTGATTCCGGAAGAATTGGATAAAATCCTGGAAACCACTCCGAACTGCAAATTTATCTATGTAATTCCTGACTTCCAAAACCCGACCGGTCGTACCTGGTCCATGGAACGTCGTCAAAAATTCATGGAAGTTGTTAACAAACACAACCTGCCTGTACTCGAAGATAATCCGTACGGCGAACTGCGCTATGAAGGCACTATTCTGCCGTCCCTGAAATCTATGGATACCAAAGGCCTGGTTATGTTCCTGGGCACCTTCTCCAAAATCTTCTGCCCGGGCCTGCGTCTTGGCTGGATTGCTGCAGAGCATAGCCTGCTGAGCGAGTTTGTAAAAATCAAACAAAGTGCTGACCTGCACACCTCTAACTTTGACCAAGGCGTTGCAGATGCTTACATGGAACAATACGACCTGGATGAGCACGTTAAAGAAATCGTTGCTCTGTACAAACATCGTCGTGATTTGATTCTCGAATCTATGGAGAAATACTTCCCGGCTGGCACCGAATGGACTCATCCGGAAGGTGGTCTGTTCCTGTGGCTGACCTTCCCTGAAGGCGTAAGCGCACGCAAAGTATTCAACAAATGCATCGAGATGAAGGTTGCCGGCGTTATCGGTGATGCTTTCTATCCGAACCAGAAGACTGACCGCAGCATGCGTATCAACTACTCCAATATGCCGGATGACCGCATTGTTGAAGGTATCCAACGCATGGCTAAAGCAATCAAAGAGTGCATGTAATTCTTTGGCGGCTTAAGCTGTCTTGTAAATTTTACAGCTGATAAAAATTTAACCCCTGCAGAAAAATTTCTGCAGGGGTATTTTGTATATATGATGTTTTATGCTTTAGCAGCCTTTAAGGTTCTTTCGAACAGAATGTATAAAACTCCGGCAGCCTCGTCACTGAATTTAAAGATACTGTCGGTACCATCGGTGTGATGGAAGGTTACAATGTTGATGCCGTCAAAATCAGCACTGCTGAGAACGTTGAGCGGGATATGGAAGGCATTTTTCTTACCAATGTAAACTAAACGTTGGTTAGTAAGGAAGAACACACCGAGCTCTTCGATAATAGTCATTTCCTCGGTGAATTTGGGATGCTCGATTTTTTCGCCCTTGAAGGCAACGGTTTCATCAATGCGGAATTTGCGTGTCAGCTCATAGTAATTGTCCTCACGTTCTATCATTTTGTTTTGGCATAGACCGCAGTTGGTATAGGCGTGGCAGATTTCGCCAGGGTTGAGCGGGAAGGCATCCTGCTTGATATCACCTAAAGGCATATGTTCCGCATTCCACAGGCTACGGTATTTTTCCAGAGCGCTGACAATATTGTTCTTTAATTCGTAAGGGATATCCAGAGTTGCGCAGTCGGCACGCAGGGCAGCTTCTTCTTCCGGAGTATAACGTTGTGCGTTGCTGATTTCGTCAAACTTCTGATTGAAGTGAGCCTGAAAAACCTGCTTACGCATGGAAAGGCTATCTTCGTAGTCATAGCCGAATAAGTCGTTTAATTGTTTGATATCCAGCTTTTCGGTGCCTGCCAGCAAATCACGGCAACGGACAAAATAAGCAGCTGTTTTTGCTGCCTTATCAGCCTGCTTTGCCAGATGCGGCGGCAGTTCCAAAATTTCAGCTAAGTGTGCAAGCTGCGCCCAAAGGCTGTCTTCTTTATTTTGTACTTCAGTGAAGATAACATCTGCCAGCTTGCGGTAAATGCCGCTGCGTTGGTTGAAATTATCATCGTTGAATTTTACGCCCCATTTTTTCAGAGCGTGATGTACATCATCGGCACTGACTGCTAAAGCATCGGGAGCTGCAGCCAACAGATTGTTGAGCTCCTTCCAGCCGTTTTCGGTAGGCTTGCTGCCGAATATTTTTGATAAAAAGCCGCATTCTTCTAATTCTTGCATGCTATAAGGTTTCAAATTCTGCACTCTCCTTTACAGGCTCAAGGTCTGCATTTTGATTTTTACGCTGATAAAGTTTGTTAGCGATTTACTTTATCGCTAACAATACGAATTTAATCTAAACAATATTATACGCTAAAAGTGTATCTATTGTCTAGAAAGAAAAAGCTTCGCCATTTATCTGCTGTGACTATCTGCCTGCGTTGTGTTATAATAGCAATTAGAGAGATGAGAGGGAGATAAAATGTCAATACAAGCTTTTACTTCTGACAAAAAAAGCAGCTGGAAGGCAAATTTGCCTGTATTGTGGCTGGGAGTATTTTTATGCTGCGCCAGCTATACAATGTGCATACCATTTTTGCCTGTGTATCTGCTGCGCGAGCTGCATGTTGCTCAGCCTGACGTTAACTTCTGGGCAGGCATCACCTTTGCCGTAACCTTTATGGGTTCTGCCGTGATGGCTCCTTATTGGGGCGCTTTAGCTGACCATGTCGGGCAGAGAAAGATGGCAATTCGCGCCGGCTATGGACTGGCACTGACATATTTTCTTACCGGCGTTTGTCAGGATGTCTATCAGCTTCTTCTGGTGCGTATTGTGTGCGGTGTTGTTGCCGGCTTTGTGCCTGCCTGCATGTCGATGGCGTCTTCATCCTTACCGGAGGAGCGTATGGGCTGGGGTATGGGACTGATGCAGACTGCGGTAGCCAGCGGCACCATCATGGGACCTTTGATGGGCGGTTATCTTAGCAGCTGGTTTGGCATGCGTGCTTCGTTTTTTGTAGGTAGTTTGGCCTTGTTTATTGCAACTAGTGCCGTAGTGTTTATCGTTAAGGATATGTCCGTACTGAATAAGGGCGCGCGCGAAGCAAGTAATCTGCTGGCTGATTTAAAGAATGCTTTGCATAACAAGGGCCTGTTGTATATTATGGCTATGTTCTTTGTGGTGCAGACCTGCGTAATGCTGATTCAGCCGCTGATTACATTGTACGTAGGCGAGCTGATGCATGATATGGGTGATGCTGCTATTAAGATGTCCGGTGTAATTTTCTCACTGTCCGGTATTACCGGCATTTTGGCGGCACCGTTTTGGGGAAAACGTGGCCAGCGCTTCGGTTATGTGCGTGTTTTCTGCATTGTAACCTTTATTGCCGGTTTTATAAACCTTTTCCAAGTCTTTATCAACACTGTCTGGCAGTTTGCGGCTATTCAGTTTGTTTATGGCTTGTTCCTTGCAGGTGCTGTGCCTAATATCAATGCTAACCTGACGCGTGTTACTACTGCTAATATGCGTGGTAAGGCCTTTGGCCTGGTTACGAGCGCGCAGCAGTTTGGCGGTGTTGTAGGACCGCTTGTTGGCGGTGCCTTGGGCAGCTTTATGAGCTCGCGTTATGTGCTTGTGTTTTCCGGTTGTGTGCTTATGGCCTTAGCCTTGTATTCGTACTTTACGCGTGTGCGCGGAGTGGAGCAGGAAGCTGCAAGCTAAAAGTTTATACATATAAAATAAAAGACCGTTGCTGCATGAAAAATGCGGCAACGGTTTTATTTTTGGAAAAAATATAGAATGTTTTCTTCGGAACTATCAAGCCTTCGGTTTAGCCGTCAGCCATTGACGTTTTTGCTCACTCTGCGGGAAAAGCTGGTGGTCAAACCACATATAGAAGAAGCGTTCTGCAGGCACAATGCTGTAGCCGTCCTGCAGATGGTCGGTGGTGTCATAGGGGTCTGCCATAATAAGTACGTCGTCACTTTGATGGGTGGTGCCCATGCTGTCATAACCGATAATGACACGCCAATGCCCGCCCCAATCGACGTTTTCTACAATAATAGGTGTGTTGTTTTTCAGATTGCTCTCGACAAATTTAAGGAAATCCTTATAGTTGTCGGGAGTTTTATCTTTGATGGAGGAATGGAACTCCCAACCGATTTTTTCAAAGTAGTTTACCATGCCCTTGGTGTTGGTGCCGACGGTTTTGCTGCTGCCCATGATTTTGGCAACGGCCAGCTCTTCGTCAAGCGTTTTGCCTTTGTAATATTTTACTACCATATTGGCAGCGGCCGGACCACAGGTATAATGAGTGATTTGCTGCGTAGTGGCAAATTTCGGCAAAATAGTAAGATGCTCGTCAGATTGCATATTATAAAAATCAGGATGTTTAAAATAGGGTGAATCTTTGATATCATGTTTGCCTACGAATTGTGCGGCACCGGCTGCAGGAGTGCTTCCGGGGGTGCCGATGGGCATAGGGGATTGCTGCAAAAGATAATTAAGGCCGCCTAAAATTACTATCAGGCAAACAATGGCCAGTAAAATGCGTTTTGTTTTCATATGTTGTCTCCTGAACTGATTGTAGCTTTGCGCTTTTGATGCTTATGGACTGCTGTGAGCAAAGCTTCTTTTTCGTTGGGAAGATTGCCGGATTGTACGCGTTCAAGCAGGTAGGTAAAAATATTTTTGATTTCATGCTGAGAAATAATTTGCAGCAGCTCGCGTCCGCTGACAGCAAGATCCTTGGTGCATACGGGCATGCGTGTGCGTACCAGCTCCACAACCTGACGGCCTAAAAGACGTCCTTCGGCCATCAGCTGCTCGTTTTCGCGGGCGTGGGTTGCTCCCATATCCGCAAGAAAAACCTCTACCAGCAGGCTGTAGGCCTGCGTCAGCTCTGCCTGTGTGCGGAAGCCGGAGTTGGCGGCTTCGCTGCGCACCCAGCGCAGCAGGGTGCGCTCGCCGGTGAGCAGCATAGGCGCGAAGCGCATATGCTGCGCTACCAGCCAGGTCACCAGATGGACGAAGCTTTTGTTATAGCCGAGGCGCGTCAGAATAGCCTTGGCCATTTTGGCGCTTTCTGCTTCGTGGCCGGGATCGCTTGGCTGTCCTTCCTTGTTCAGCTTGCGTATATTCGGCAAACCCTTGCCCAGATCGTGCAGCACAAGTGCCCAGCGGATGGCTAAATCGCGCGGGCTGTTATCGATTGCCAGCAGTGTGTGCTCCCAGGTGTCATATAAATGGAAGCGCGGATTTTGGTGCAGACCTAAAAGATGCAGTGCTTCAGGCAGAATGGGAATAACAGTATCGCTGCCGTTTTCGCGGGTATGGCAGCTTGCACCCAAAAGGCCTGTTGCCATCATCAGCATTAAGCCCTTGCCTGCATATTTAGCGGTAATGAGCTTTTCAAACTCCTTGCGCACACGCTCCAGTGAAAGTCCGGCGCAGCGTTCAACCGGAAAGCTGTAGCCGTGTGGCAGAAAGTAGGGCGTATTAGGCGCTCCGCAGGCAGGCAACGCTTCGCAGTCTGCCTGCTCGTACGTAAAGCCAAGCTGTGCCGTAAAGCGGCAGGCACGCAGCATACGCAGCGCGTCCTCATGGAAGCGTTGCTTAGCGTCACCCACGGTACGTAAAATTTTCTGCTGCAAATCCTGCTGACCGCCAAAGTAGTCATACAATGTGCCGTCCAGTGATAGCGCCATAGCGTTGACCGTAAAATCACGGCGGCTCAAATCCTCGCGCAGACTGCTGCAAAACCACGTTGCTGCAGGACGGTGCATGTCGTCATCGTTATAACGCTCTCCGCGAAAGGTTGTAACCTCAGTAGCAACACCATTAATAACGATGACTACACAGCCGAAATTGTGACCTAATTGGTCAACGGTTTTCCATCCCTGTTGGCTGCAAACTGCCAAAACCTGCTCCGGCAGAGCATTGGTAGTAATATCGTAATCGTCCGGTGATTTGCCTAAAAGCAGGTCACGCACGGCACCTCCGACAAGATATGCTTCATAGCCGGCAGCGTTCAAAGCAGACAGTATTTTTTTTGTATAACTCGGAAAAAATAAATCAGGCATTTTACAAATCTCCTGCCGGGCTTAGTATTCTATACCATCATCCTTGAGGCGGTATTCTACATTAATACCGAAATATTCCCAAAGAATTTCCTTAAGCTCGGCACCGGTGTTAATTTTATAGCGGTATTTTACGCGACCGCCGAGGTAAAATTTTAAATAGTTACCGCGGATGGTAATATTGCAGTCCTCGCGGAAAATAGACAGCTTTTTACTTTTGATAAACGGTGAGTCTGGATGTGCGTCGCACCAGAAACTGGCGGTAATAAAGTCTTTGTCTATCTGCGGCTCTTCGGTAAAGCCAAAGAGGCGTTTCCAGATTTTGCCGCGTTCCTTCTGCCAGAGCAGCCAGCCCCAAAATTCACTGCGGGTAAATTTGTATTGGCTGATGCCGTCGCTTTGAATCAGGCCTTCAGTAATTTCCAGCGGCACACGCGGGCTTTCGCTGTTCACACCGACATCGGTAAGATAACGCTTATCGCCTAAAGCTACACACATTACGCGGTGGCGGCGCAGCTGGTAGGTTTCCATTTTATCGATAAAGCGGGCGGAATAGCTGGTCACATCAAAGCCCAGGGATTCCAAAAGCCAGTTGTAAAGTCCGTTCAGCTCAAAGCAGATGCCGCCGCGGTTGTGCATGATAACCTTATTGAACATATCCTGTCTTTTGAGCGAGGTAATTTTGCCGTTAAGACAGTCAAAATTTTCATAGGGGATATATTTGAGGTGCGCGTCCTGCAATTTAGTCAGGGTTGCTAAATTAACAGCCGGCTCGAAATCGTTGAGCTGCAGCTTGCGCAGGTATTGTTGTATTTGCAGCTTCTTCATTGGCCGTCCGTTGATATCTGCATAATTTGGCAAAGCAATCATCTCCATAATGTAATTTTCACAGCGTTGTTATAGCTATGAAAATTGTCTAATCTTCTCTCAATTATTTATTGTAACATTTATTTTGCAGGAAATAAACTATTTTGCTTTAAAGAGTGGGAATAGCATAGTCTATATCTGCACAGAGGCGACAATAAAAAGACTATTCCTATATGGAATAATTTTAATGCCAAACAAGAATAAGATAAACAAAACTACTGTTTTACAAAGTAATTCCTAAGTGTTATTATATAAATGGCGATTCTGTTATATTTAATATTCCCGTTGTTACACTCTCAAATACACTCTCAAATAAATTTTTTGGAGGTTTCCGATGGCTCTGTTATCCTTGGGTTTTTTACTGCTGGCGATAATGCTTGGTTTTATCCGTAAAATGAATACGGGTCTTTTGTGCATAGCTTTTGCCTTGCTTTTGGGACGTATGGCATGCATCAGTGATGCGGAAATTATTAAAGGCTTCAATGCTTCTTTGTTTCTGATGCTTTTGGGTGTAACTTATTTGTTCAGTTTGGCACAGATTAACGGCAGTCTGGATTTACTGGCACAAAAAGTTATTTCCTTAGCAGGTAAGCGTGTTTACCTGATTCCAATCATTATTTATGTATTCTCGATTATACTTGCTGCGCTTGGTCCCGGATCTGTACCGACTATGGCTATAATGATGGTTTTTTCCATGTCCTTGGCAGCAGAAATGAAAATCAGTCCTGTGCTGCTTTCAACTTTAACTGTTTTGGGTTCTTGCGCCGGTGGTTTATCACCGCTTGCTGCTACCGGCATTATCGGTGCGAATCTGTGCGCAGAGTTTGGCCTGACAGGTATTGAAAATGATTTTCTTATGAATGGCATTCTTTCCTTTACTATTTATGCTGTTATTGTCTACATTTTATTGGGTGGTTATAAGCTGCGTTCTGCTGCTGTGGAGCAGAAAAAAGAATTTCCCTGCTTTAACAAAAGGCAGCTGACGACTATTGCCGGTATTGTAGTGATGGTGCTTATGGTTATGCTTTTGCGTATTAATGTCGGACTGGTCAGCTTTGCAGTTGCTGCGGTATTGTCCTTTTTACGTGTTTCCGATGAGAGCAAAGCTATCAGGCACATTCCTTGGAATACGCTGCTGCTGATTACCGGTGTCGGTGTTTTGATGCAGCTGATTATAGATCTCGGCGGTATTGAGGTGCTTTCCAATGTGCTTGTTTCGCTGATGAGCGCTAAAAGTGCTGCCGCTGTTATGGGACTTACCTCCGGTATTATGAGCTGGTTCAGCTCAAGCAGCGGTGTTGTTATGCCTACGCTGCTGCCGACTGTGCCGCATGTTGCCCAACAGCTTGGCGGGGTGAATGAGTTCGAATTGGCTTCCTCGATTACAACGATTTCACATGTCGCTGCCATCAGTCCGCTTTCTACAGGCGGTGCGTTGGCGTTGGCAGCATATGCTTCGGCCGCTAATGCTAATCAGAAGCAGCAGCAGAATCTGTTTATGAAAATGTTCGGCGTTTCTGCGCTGGGCGTTTCCGTGTTGTGTGTTTTCTCTTATTTCGGCATGTTCCATTGGCTGCTGTGAGATAGAAGCTTAATAAATTATTTTGGTCTTCGTGCATATTTAGATATGTGCGAAGACTTTTTTTGGGACAATTATTTCTTTGTATACGTAATATTACGTAGTATAATAAATTAAAGGAGGTTGCGCTTATGCCACTAACTCCTAAAGAAATGATCAGATTGCTTTTACAAAATGGTTTTGTTTATGTGAAGAGCAATAATGGTTCTCATCAAAAATATTTTAATTTTTCAAATTTGTTGCAACGTGCCTTGATTAATGAATTGGGATTAAATGCACGTTAATTTATAGAAGCACAAAAAGCCGCCGAATTGGAGAAAAATCTCCTGAGCCGGCGGCTTTTTGTGTGCCTTACGGCACCATGATAAATTCTGCTATAAACACCACTGCGCCGCAGCAAGCCACATGAAAAAGGCTCATGCCACGCCAGGCAGTGGCAACGCCGACGCCGAGGGCAAGTGCCCCTGCAGCAGGTGTCTGCGTTTCCTGCAGGATTGCAGGAAAGGTCATTACTGCGAGCGTCGTGTAGGGGACATAATATAAAAACGAACGTATGAAGGGATTTTTGATTTCCTTACGGATGAGTGTGAGCGGAAGCACGCGGATAGCGTAGGTAACAAGTGCCATTACGGCAATATAAATGTAAATATTATGTTCCATCTGCTAGTCCTCCTTTTGCTGGGACTGTACCGGCCTAAGCCAGGCTGCAGCCGCTGCGATGACTACA
>OGMB01001289.1_pt1 | contig 11387 bp, 10 predicted proteins | sample 1573001 | NCBI WGS metagenome assembly OGMB01 (sample SAMEA2581921, study PRJEB24529) | metagenome | biome: Human gut stool | place: China | collected 2011
GCGGCGTGAATCTTGCCGATGAGTACATCAATCACATCCAGAAGCATGGCCGCTGGAAGGATGCCGCCGTGATGCTGGAGGGCGAGGCAGTCCGTTCGCTGACGGCTCAGTTTCTGCAGATGTGGGGCATCCTGAAGGAGCCGGAATATGAGCAGTTCCTGACCCGGCCCATTCCGGTGCCGGAAAATGCAAAGGGCGTGGCGGCTCCCTACGGGGACTGTCCGCTGGACGGCGAGCGGGTGGGCGAGATGGTCTATATCGACCTGCTCAACCGCGCGAAGCGCTACATCCACATCATGACGCCCTACCTCATCCTCGACGGCGAGCTGGAAACGGCCCTCAAGTTCGCGGCAGAGCGGGGCGTGGACGTCCACCTCATCCTGCCCCATGTGCCGGATAAGAAGTTCGCCTATGCGCTGGCGAAGACGCACTACAAGTCTCTGCTGGACTCGGGCGTGAAGATCAGCGAGTGGCTGCCCGGCTTTGTCCACGCGAAGGTCTTTGTGGTGGACGACAGCGAGGCCGTGGTGGGTACCATAAACCTCGACTACCGCAGCCTCTACCACCACTTCGAGAATGCGGTCTGGATGAAGGATACCGCCTGCATCCCCGCCATCGAGAAGGATTTCCAGAAGACGCTGGAATTCTGCCGCGACGTTGAGCCCACCCGGGAGAGCATCTGGGAGGGAAAAGTACTGCTCCATCTGGCAGGAATTTTACTGAAAGTTATTGCGCCATTACTGTAAAACAAAGGGGAATGCCGTTCGGCATTCCCCTTTGTTTTACAAATAATCCTTATCCATCGAGAAGCCCCGGCCGCTGACCTCGGTGACATGGCTCACGATGAGGAAGCAGGTGGGGTCGATGCTGTGAGCCAGCTTTTCCAGCCGGGGCAGTTCCCGGTTGGACACGATGCTCAGAAGCACGGCGCTGGACTCGTGGGTGTAGCCGCCCTCGCCGTGGAGGATGGTCACGCCCCGGTCCAGCTGCTCGAGGATGGCGGCACAGATGGCGTCGGACTGGCTGCTGATGATCTTTACCTCGGTGCGGCTGGCACCCATCATCAGCATCTTATCCATGACGACGGTGTGGATGAGCACCATCACAATGCCGTACAGCACCTGCGGCATCGGGCTGAACACAGCCTGCATCAGCAGGACCATGATGTCGAAGGCCAGCATGGTGGCCGACACCGGCAGCTTGAACCATTTGTTGAGCACCAGCGGCGGGATGTCGAGGCCGCCGGTGGATGCACCGGAGCGGATGACGATGCCCAGCGAGACGCCGATGCCGAGGCCCGCAAAGACGGTGCAGAGGAAGATGTCCTCTGTCAGCACCCGGCCATTCGCCATCCCCTCGAACAGGGCGAGGAAGGCGGGGCTGAGAACACTGCTGGCCAGCGTATTGAGGGCAAAGGCCCGGCCCAGGACCACCCAGCCCCAGACCAGCATGGCGAGGTTGATGAAGAACAGCAGCCCCGAGACGGGCAGGCCCGTCAATCGCCCGATGGCCAGTGCGATGCCGGTCGCGCCGCCGGTGATGAGGCCCGCCGGCTCGAGGAACAGCGCAACGGCCAGCGAGTAGAGCGCGTTGCCGAAGATGATGGAAGCCCAGTTCCAGATAAGCTGCTTCCAGTGCGGATTCTGATTCATAGCGTTTCCTCCCATATCCCTTCTATCATACCGGAAAACGGCAAAAAAATCCACGCCCGGCGGCCTGCCGGAGCGTGGATTTTTGTTCATTTGACAGATGAAAGTTTGATTTTTTACTCTTCGTCCAGCAGGCGCAGGCCGGCGGTGTCGGTGACGGGCAGCGAGAAGACGATGGAGCCGGCCTTTTTGTCGGCGTTGTCCATGATGGCTTTCATGATGGCGTTCTTCTCGGAAGTGCGGCTGACGATGAGCACCAGCTCTTTTTCGTTCACGAGGTCGATGCCCATGAACTTGGCTGCACCCTCCATGCCGGTGCCTTTGGCATGGATGACGGTGCCGCCGCCGGCTCCTGCGGCCCGGGCCGCATCCATGATAGAGCCGGTGTAGCCCTGATTGGCGATGACCAGCAGCAGGTCGTAACGGGTATCTTTCAAGGTGCTTTCCTCCTTCAGCTCAAGGGTCTGGTGTTCGGTGAGGAACAGCAGGGCGCGCTTGCCGCCGATGCTGCTTACCGGGACGATGAATGCGATGCCGGTACCCGGCACATCAATGCGCATCTGGCGGCGCAGGGCTTTCTGGATGCGGGGCCAGCTGTCCGCTGAGATGATGGCAAAGAGCACGGCTTTTTCGGTCTTTTCCAGCCCAAGGGTGGAAAGCGTCTCCTGCACCGCCGTGCCGGAGCCCACGGTGCGCATACTTACCGTTATGCCGTGGCTTTTGTACAGCTGCAAAAAGCCATCGGTAGAGCGGCGGTCGGTGATGGTGATCATCAAAAACAAACTGCTCACGTTCTGCCTCCTTTACAGCTCGATAATGGCGTCATCCGGCAGGTCCGCAAACACGGTGGCAAGCACCGCAGCGGGCTGCGCCATCCGTGCCTTGCGGGTGCGCAGCTGCGCCACCAGACCCATCATCTGCACGGTGATGAGCGGGGTCATGGCGACCATCGCCACCACGCCGAAAGCGTCGGTGACGATATTGCCGCCCACCGCCACGCAGGCACCCTGCGCCAGCGGCAGCAGGAAGGTAGCGGTCATGGGGCCGGAAGCCACACCGCCCGCGTCAAACGCGATGGCGGTAAACAGCTTGGGCACCACAAAGGAGATGCTGATGGCGAACACATAGCCCGGCACAAGGAACCACAGGATAGAGATGCCGGTCAGCACCCGCACCATGGCAAGCCCCACCGAGATGGACACGCCTGCGGAAAGTGCCAGACCCATAGCCTGCGCCGAGATGGCGCCGTCGGTCACCTCTTCCACCTGCTTGTTCAGCACATAGACCGCAGGCTCGGCCTTGACGATGAAGTAGCCGATGAGCATCCCGATGGGGATGAGCGCCCAGCGCATCCCGCCGCCTGTCAGCACCTGACCCAGATAGTTACCGGCGGGCATAAAGCCCACGTTTGCGCCGGTCAGAAAGAGCACAAGGCCGATATAGGTATACACAAGACCTACGCCGATGCGCCCCAGTGTGCGGCGGTCCAGCCGCAGGGCAATCAGCTGAAATGCTCCGAACATCAGCACGATGGGCAGCAGCGAGCGGGCGATCTCGGCCAGATAGGTGGGCAGACCCTCCCGGAACAGCTGCCACAACTCCACCGAGTCTGCCACCTCCGGCAGAACAGGCGGGATGTAGGTGCTGTCCGCTGCGCGGAACGCGATGCCCAGCGTCAGCACCGCCAGAATGGGGCCGATGGAGCACATGGCCACCAGACCAAAGCTGTCGTCTGCCGCATGGCGGTCGCCTCGGATGGCGGAAACACCAACGCCCAGCGCCATGATAAAGGGCACGGTCATGGGGCCGGTGGTCACGCCGCCGGAGTCAAACGCCACGGCGAGAAACTCCTTGGGCACAAAGGCCGCCAGCAGAAAGATGATGCCGTAGAACAGCACCAGCAGCTTCGGCAGCGCGATGCCGATGAGCATACGCAGGAAGGCAAAGACCAGAAACAGGCCCACGCCCGCCGCCACCGAAAGGATCAGCGTGCCGCTGGGGATGGAGGGCACCTGATCTGCCAGCACCTGCAAGTCCGGCTCCGAGATGGTGATAAGGAAGCCCAGCAAAAAGCCGAGCACAAGGATGAGGGGCAGCTTGCGGCTGCGGGTGATGACTGCACCCACCCGCTCGCCCATGGGGGTCATGCTCATCTCTGCACCCAGAGTAAAGAACATGATGCCCACCACGATCATGGCAGCGCCCAGCAAAAAGCACAGCAGGATGCTGGGCGATACCGGTGCTACCGAGAAGCAGAGCACCAGCACAATGGCCACAATGGGCAGCACTGCCTGCAGCGCCTCCAAAAGCTTTTCCCGCAGCTTGGGGAGCGATCGTCTGAGAATGATGTCCACCGCCTTTCGTCTGTATCCTGTTTGTACACTTTTGTACAAGATATATTTATAGTATACGGATTCCGGGGGATGCCGTCAATCCGCAGAAGGAAAAAACTTGAGCAAGTTCCATAAATTGTAAAAAACATTCCATAAAAAGGGGTTCTGAAAAGCCATAGGCTTTTCGGAACCCCAAAATTAAAATAATTATTTTTACGCCTTTTTCGGCTTCAGCCAGCCGTCCACGGCGGCTACCAGCGCCTTGCCCCGGCGGCCCAGCAGGCGGGGCAGCAGCACCCGCGCCATGGCCCATACGCCCGCAAAGTTGTACAGGATGATAACCAGCGTGATCAGCCCCGTCCACAGCCCGTACAGCGGCGGCTCTGCCAGCAGCACAAAGGCCTCAAACACCAGCACGGCGGCGTTTGCCAGCACCCGCGCCGGGTGGACGTGCATCCCGATCATGCGGCGGGCGTCCACCGCACGCAGGGTGAACACCAGCGCAAGGCCAAGGAAGGACGCATAGGTCGCGCCCACAGGCCCCCACAGCTTGATGAAGAAATAGTTCATGATGCAGTTGCTGATAGCGCCTGCCATCATGGTGACCATGCTGCGCTGCGACTTTTTGGTCACAACGTACACGCTGTTCATGAACTGGTTGAAGCAGCTGCAAGTAGAAGCCAGCACGAGGAACGGCACAAAGTGCCATGCGTAATAATAGTTGGACTTCATGACGTGCATCACCGGGCGGCACAGCCAGATAATGCCCGCCGCACAGCAGAACAGCACACTGGAATAGGTGCGGAAGATCTGGGTAAAGAACCGCGCACGCCCTTCCTCCTCGGTGACGGCGGAAAGCTGCCACGCATCGTAGAAGATCAGACCCAGCGTGGTCAGGATGGTGGGCAGGAAGTAGCCGGTGGAAAGCAGGCCGCTCCATGCGTTGCCGGTGCGGCCGTCCAGCCCTTCGCACATCTCGCGCACAAAGAACAGGTCGGACGCATTGATGATCCAGAAGCTGATCTGCGCCGGGATCATGGGCAGCGAGAAGTTGAGCATCTGCCGCCACAGCTTTTTGTTGATGCCCTTCAGCTCCACATAGTTCCACAGCTTGCCGGTGAACAGCAAGAACAGCACGCTGGTCAGGTCACCGCTGATGATGGCCAGCAGGTAGCCGTTGGCGCCCCACTTGAAGCCCACCAGATACAGCACATAGAACGCCATGGTCGCCACGGTGCACAGCACGCCGTCCACGGCCACCAGCTTGTTCCACTGGCGGCTGCGCACGAACTGGGTGCACAGGGTGCGCAGGCAGCTCATGAGCACATAAATGTAGATCAGCAGGCCGTACTGCGCCATATCCGGCAAAAACTGGGTGACCGGCCAGCACAGCACCAGAATGCCAAAGCCGCCCAGAATGGTCAGCAGGCCGTTGGTAAACACCTGTTTTTCGCTGTTGCCCTTGTCCAGACCAAAGCGGATAATGGCGTTGGACATACCCATAGACACAAAGGGGATGAGCAGGTTTGCGTACTGGCTCAGGATCTTGGACAGACCCAGATCCGAGATCTCCGCCATAGCGTAGGTCAGAAAGGGCTGTACGATCAGGGTGAGCAGTTTGGACGAAAAGCTGGAGATTGCAAAGATCAAAGTATTGCCGGCCAGTTTGGAATATTTATCGCCGGTCTTTTTTTCGTTTTCCAAGGGAATTTCCCTCCGTTTTTACGATAGATTATCTTTTCAGCAGCTCCCGCCGGGCTTTCCAGTCCGGCAGCAGCTTTTCCACCTCTGCCCAGAAGGCCGGGCTGTGGTTCAACTGCAAAAAGTGGCAGTACTCGTGTACTACCACATAGATCTGCGCCGCAGGGGGCTGGTTATACAGCTGCAAGGCAAAGGTGATCTGCCGCTTAGCCGGGCAGCACACGCCCCAGCAGCTTGTCATGCTGCGCACCTTCAGAACGGGCTTCTGCCCGCCCAGCACCCCGGCAAAAACCGGGTAGACCTTATCGCTCATGGCGGTAAAGTAGGCCAGCGCCGTGGCCTTATCCGGCAGGTCGGCGTTGTCCTTGTTGAGCTTCGTAATGTTCTTCACCCGGGTATCCCGGATCCACTGGGCGTTTTGCAGCACAAAACGGTCAGCCTGCTCCAGACTGGCCGTCAAAGGGATGCTTACCATCACGGTGCCGTTGCTGCGCACCCGCAGATGCAGCTGCTTTACCTTTTTGCGCACCAGCTCGTACTGGATGCCCTCCACGCTGCGCAGCTGGGCGCACGGCTTTGTCGGCATCTCAGGCCTTGCTCCGCATCAGGCGGCCAAGGGGCAGCTGCGCCAGCACCACGGCGGCAAACAGCAGCACGCAGCCGGTAGATTCCCGGAAAGAAAGGTTCTGGTGCAGCAGCAGCCAGCCGCCCAGGGCGCTGAACACGCTTTCCAGACACATGATCAGGCTGGCCACCGCGGGGTTCAGGTCCCGCTGACCCAGAATCTGCAGGGTGTAGGCCACGCCGCTGGACATCACGCCGCAGTACAGGATAGGCCCGGCGTAGGTGACAAATTCTGCCATGGCAGGCTGCTCGAACAAAAACGCCGCTACGGTGCTTTCCACCGACACCACAAAAAACTCCACAAGGCTCAGGCGCACGCCGTCCATCTGCGGGGAGAAATGATCCACCGCCATGATCTGGAAGCTGAACAGCACCGCGCACAAAAGCAGCAGCCCGTCGCTGCTCTGGATGCTGCCAAAGCCATCCTTCATGCACAGCAGATACAGCCCCACCACGGCAATGGCCATGCTCACCCACAGCTGTGCGCTGCCCTTGCGGCCCAAAAACAGGCCGAACACCGGCACCAGCACCACATACATGGCGGTCAGAAAGCCCGCCTTTGCGGTGGAGGGGTCCAGCGTGATGCCCAGCTGCTGCGCCGCGCTGGCCAAAAACAGCAGCGTGCCGCACACAAGCCCGGCTTTCAGCAGCAGCTTGCGCTCTGCCGCCGTCTTGGGCTTGCCGTCCGGCCTGCCCTGCCGGCGGTGCAAGGCGTCAAACGCCTTGACCGTGGGGATCAGCACCAGAACCGCCATCCAGCTGCGCCCTGCCAGAAAGGAGAACGCGCCCATGCCGGAGCCGGCGCTCTGCGCCACAAAGGCTGTGCCCCAGATCAGGGCGCACAGCATCAGCAGCATTGAATTTTTCGTCTGGTTCGTCATCCGGCAATGCCCTCCACCTTCATCAGGCCGTACAGGTAGTACCGACTGGAATCATACGAGATGGTCACACGGTACTGCGCCGCCGGGTCCAGCCCGGAAATGGTGCAGCGGTAGTCGGTGCCATCGGTCTTGACGTAGTAGGTGCTGTCCGGCACATACGCTGCGCCGCCGTCCACCTTTTTCCACAGTGCAACCTTGAACTTCTGGGTGCCCTCGGCGGTGCCGCAGGCCATGATGTTCAAACTGCCGCCCGGCACGGTAAAGTAGCCGGTGTTGCGGCTCCAGATGCCGTTGAACACCGCGTACAGGCAGCCGTCTGCGGTGGCGGTGGCATACTTTGCCGAGGCGTCTGCAATGCCCTGAATGATCAGCGGGTCGGTGGTGGCTTCCGCCCAGCGGGTGGTGTCCTCCTCCTGCACTTCCTCGGAGTGGCCGGTCACCTTCTGCGCCACCTTTTTCAGGGTCTCCTTGCAGCCGGTCAGGCTAAGCACCATCACCGCCGCCAGCAGCAATGCCAAAAGCTGTTTTTTCATCTTCATAGCTTTCCTCATAGAAACAAAGAAACTTTTCTTTTTCGTGCGTCTCTGCCAACGGGCAGATACAGGGTAAGTATACCGCATTTTGCCGCTCTGCACAAGATACCTGCATTTATTTTGTGCGGTTTGCCGCCTGTTTCTGCACAAATTTTCACCCATTCAGCGCCCGCAGCGCTGCACACTCGGCCTCGGCCAGTGCGGGCGCCTCCGGCCCGAACAAACTGCCGTAGCGGTACAGCGCCCAGCCGCCCGCCGCCTGCTGCCGTAAGTCCTTTACCTGCGCCGCCAGCGCACTGCCGGTGCTCCAGCCGGACACGCTGTCCGGGTTCGCGCCGCCATCCCCGGTGCCCACCCGGTACGCGCCCAGCCCGAAGTACAGCGCCACATCCCCCGCCCGGGGGTAGGCAAGCCACGCCGGGACGATGTTTTCAAAGGCAAAGCGGGTGCTGCCGGAGTGCAGCGTAAAGCCGTAGCCCCAGTACACCTGCGGGCAGAGGTAGTCGATGACCTTCTCCTCCCCGCCCACCGCCAGCCATGCGGTCACATCGCTGTACTGCTGGTCAAGGTCGTTGTCCGGGTTGCCCTGCGGACTGATGCCGAACCGCAGGGTGGGGTCTGCCGCCTTTACCGTGCGGTGCACTTTCGCCACCAGCGCGGTAACGTTCTGCCGCCGCCACGCGGCAAGGTCGGCTGCGCCGCTTGCCGCAAACTGCGCCGCGTCCACAGAGGCGTCGGTGGTGGGGTAAAAGTAATCGTCAAAGTGGATGCCGTCCACCGGGTAGTTCTGCACAAGCTCTGCCACCCCCTGCGCCACATAGTCTGCGGCGGCGGGCACGGCGGGGTTCAGGTACAGCCCCTCCCCGGCGGTGCACAGCCAGTCCGGGTGGGTGTTTGCCAGATTATTCTCTGCCAGATTCGGCGGCATCGCCGCCGAGGAGCGCAGGCGGTAGGGGTTGACCCACGCCTCCACCCCGATGCCCCGGCGGTGCGCCTCGGTCAGAAAGATATCCAGCGGGTCAAAGCCGGGGTCTTTGCCCTGCACCCCGGTGCACAGATGGCTCCACGGGAACAGACTGCTGCGGTACAGCGCATCCCCGAAGGGGCGCACCTGCGCCAGCACAGTGTTCAGCCCCAGCCCGGCGCAGTTGTCCAGCAGCTGCGCCGCCCCGGCGCGGAAGGTGTCCTCGGTGGAGAAATCCAGCAGCGCCCAGTCCAGATAGCTCACCCACACCGCCCGCCACTCTCCGGCGGGCAGGGCGGGGTTGGGTGCCGGGGGCGCATCCTGCCCGGAGGCAGCAGTGTGGTCTGCATCGCTTTTCTGCCGCAGGTACCACCCCGCCGCAGCACAGGCGGCAACGCCCGCCCCGGTCAGAAAGGCTCTGCGCCCAAAGCGGCGTTTTGCCTTGGCTTTAGACGTCCTGCGGCGCTGGGTCACAGGGTCTCCTCCTGCGTCTTATACAGGGTAAGCCCTGCCCAGCCCCGGGCGCAGGTCAGCAGCACGAACATAATATTCGTCCAGAAGGCAAGGCCGCTCATGCCCGCGTACTTGGTCAGCATCCAGAACACCAGCCGCAGCACCTCGGCGGCGCTCACCAGCTGCAACTGCCGCTGGATGGGTCTGCCGCGCTCGTACTCGGTGGCAAGCAGCGCAGGCCACACCAGCGCCGAGCAGATATCGCCCGCCCAGCCGCTGGCACCCAGCTTGCTGAGCATCAGCACCACGAACACGCCGGTGTAGTTGCGTTTTTCCCTTGCCGGTGCGCCCTTTTGCGCCGCCAGAAACAGCACCGCGATGCCGGTAAGGCAAAATACGATCATTTCCAGCCCAGAAAAATCCATCCCGCCCAGCACGGCAAAGCCGCCCAGCATGGACACCGCCGCTGCAGCCAGCAAAAAGAAATACCAGGTCTTGCGTGTAAATTTAAGCTTCATGAGCCCCTCCCCCGGGCGTTTGCGCCCGGCTTGCAGAAAAATTTAAAAAAGAATTGTAAATATTATAGCACAAACCCCCGCAGGTTGTGTTACAATAAGGAAAACTCTTTTGGGGGAGGTCTTTCCATGAACGCTGTCGTTTCCGTCTGTCTTTTAGCCTGTGCGCTGGGCATCATCGTGTACCTGCTCTCCCGGCGGGAGATAAACCGCCGCAGCCAGTACGGCCCCGCCGGCCTGTCCGAGTTCCGCACCGACCTTGCGCTGGACGAATGCTTTGACCGTCTGGACACCCACAGCGACACCGACCTCTTTGCCTACGAGTGCCGCCGGGAGAACGACGGCGGCTTTATGCTGCACCTGACGCTGCACCAGCCCAGCCAGCAGCCGCTGGACACTTTGTACACCCTGCGGCTGGACCCCGGCCGCCAGACCGTGGTAACTTTGATCTTTATCCGGGAGGCTTTTGGCTACAAGGAGCCGCTGTTCCCGCCTGCCATGCTGGACGAATTTATGCTGCAAAAGCTGGATGCCCACCGCACCAAATGATTTTTGCGGAAAATGCTTTCCTTTTTGCGCGGTTTTTGTTATACTAGTGCGTGTTGCAGCAATGCAGCACCCATACGGGCCAGTAGCTCAGCTGGTCAGAGCTGGCGGCTCATAACCGCTTGGTCGCGGGTTCAAGTCCTGCCTGGCCCATACAGAAAAAAGACACCCTTCCGGGTGTCTTTTTTGTATTTCAGGCGCTTTTATTCCTCATCCTCTGCAGGCAGCTGGTTCCACAGGCGGTAGTAGACGCCCTGCTTTTCCAGCAGCTGGGCGTGGGTGCCCTCTTCCACGATGCCCTCCTCGCCCAGCACAAGGATACGGTCGTAGTCCTTGATGGTGGTCAGGCGGTGGGCGATGGTCAGGGTCGTGCGGCCATGGGCCAGCTTTTCGAGGCTCTGGCCCACAAGGATCTCGCTCTCGTTGTCGAGGGCGCTGGTGGCCTCGTCCAGAATGAGGATGGGCGGGTTCTTCAGGAAGACCCGCGCGATCGCAATGCGCTGCTTCTGACCGCCCGAGAGCTTGACGCCGCGCTCACCCACATAGGTATCAAAGCCATCCTTCAAGGCCAGAATGAACTTTTCCGCCCCGGCCAGACGCGCCGCTTCCATGATCTCTTCGCGGGTGGCGCCGGGCTTGCCGTAGGCGATGTTCTGCGCCACCGTGCCGCTGAACAGGTACACGTCCTGCTGCACGATACCGATATCCTGCCGCAGGCTCTTCAGGGTGACCCGGCGGATGTCCTGCCCGTCAATGAGGATGCGGCCGCTGGTCACCTCGTAAAAGCGGGGGATCAGGTTGCACAGGGTGGTCTTGCCGCCGCCGGAGGGACCAACCAGCGCCGTCACCTGTCCCTGCTTCGCCGTAAAGGAAACATCTCTTAGCACGTCCTCTTTTTCCCGGTAGGCAAAGGCCACATGCTCAAAGCGGATGTCGTAGCCGTCGGGATCATATTCGGTCATACCGGTCATGCGCGTTTCGTTCTCGATCTCCCGCATACGCTCGATGCGCACCTCGCAGGCGAAAACCGCTGCCATGTTGGCAAACATGGAACCGATGGGGTCATATACCCGAGTGGCGGCGATAAGGAACATCAGGAACGGGATCAGCGACAGGTCGCCGCGGCTCATGAGTGTCACCCCCGTGAGGACGGTGGTGGCAATGCCCAGCTTCAGGAAGGACTGTGCC
>OGMB01001293.1_pt1 | contig 11321 bp, 8 predicted proteins | sample 1573001 | NCBI WGS metagenome assembly OGMB01 (sample SAMEA2581921, study PRJEB24529) | metagenome | biome: Human gut stool | place: China | collected 2011
ATATCCTCGGCCAGGCGGTAATCCCACGGACTGATCTCCATATCCTCGGCGTGGCTCATGACCGTGATGTCCTTCTGGGTGCAGATGGCAAAGGCCCGCGCCATGGTGGCGTTATCCTGCACGCCGTGGCCGTCCTCGGTGATGAACTTCACGCTGGCGGGCAGGGTCTTGAGGTGGTCGATGCTCACGCCGTCAAAGTTCTCGGTGATGGAGACGGTCTGGTTTGCATCGCACAGCCCCACCTCGGCAGCCTTCTGCTCCACCATCATGGCCTGTGCGGCAGAGGAGCAGACGGGCTTTGTGTTGGGCATCAGGTTTACAAAGGTGTAGCCACCGGCGGCAGCGGCGCGGCTGCCGGTCTCGATGTCCTCCTTGTATTCAAAGCCCGGGGTGCGCCAGTGGCAGTGCAGATCCACAAATGCGGGCAGCACAGTCAGCCCACCGGCATCCACCACCGTCTCGTTCTCGGCGGCAAGGGCGGAAAGGTCCTGCCCTACGGCAGCGATTTTGCCATCCTTTACATAGATCTCCAGCGGCCGTCCCTCGGTGTTCACAGCGTTTGTCAGCAGCATCGCGGTTCCCTCCTGTAATGATATTTTTGTGTGTCAGGCGCCCGAAAACGGGCAAAAAAAAACTTTTCCCCGCAAAGGGAAAAGCTCATTGCGCAAAAAAAGGAAACAACGAAGCCACGGCAAAACCGGACGCGAACTGCTTGTTCAGTTTCGGGTTCTGGGCGCTGCACAGCATGGTGTTTCTCCTTTTCTTGATGGTTGCGTTTTCATTCGTATTATTTTATCATAGAACCGCAAAATATGTCAATGGCTGTACGCAAAAACAGGTGCTAAAAGGTTTCTGGTATCTCTCGCCGAATTTTGGATACTCTACCCAAAACCCGAGTCACGCGGCAAAATAAATGCCATTTTGTTCCATAATCCCTAGTACAGCACTGTACTTTCGTCTCCTGCTGTGCTATTATAATACGGTAAAAGGGAGAGCCCCGCCGCGTGGGCGGGTGTTTATGGGAAAGAGAGGTTTTCCGCATGGGTTTACTTGAGGACGCGCGGAACATCCAGCGCAAGGACCCCGCCGCACGCAGCGTGCTGGAGGTAATGCTGCTGTACCCGGGATTTCACATTCTGGTGTACCACCGCATCGCACACTGGCTGTACGAGCACAAGCACTTTTTTCTGGCACGGTGGGTCAGCCAGCATGGCCGCCACCGCACCGGCATTGAGATCCACCCGGGTGCCACTATCGGCAAGTGTCTGTTCATCGACCACGGCATGGGCATCGTGTTCGGTGAGACCTGCGAGATCGGGGATAACTGCACCATCTACCACGGGGTAACGCTGGGCGGCACCGGCAAGGATACCGGCAAACGCCACCCCACCTTGGGCAACAACGTGCTCATCGGCGCAGGCACCAAGGTGCTGGGCCCGGTGTTCATCGGGGATAACGCCCGCATCGGCGCAGGCAGCGTGGTGCTGCGCAACCTGCCCGCCAACTGCACCGCCGTGGGCGTGCCCGCCGAGGTGGTGCGCATCAACAACAAGGCGGTGAACCCTGCCGACGATCTGGACCAGCAGGATCTGCCGGACATCGTCTCGCAGCGGCTCACCGATCTGGACCGCCGCCTGAGCCAGCTGGAAAAGGCCGCGCAGGGCGATATCCCGCCCACTGCCGCGCAGATCGCCGCCCGGCAGCGGAAATAAAAGATTCCTTTGATAAAAAGAGGAGACAGGCTTCCCGGAAAGGTCGCCTGTCTCTTTTTTGTTGTCAGCTGCGGTTATAACACCGGCTCACCGTTTTCTTTATTGCAGTACATCCGGGCATCGGCCTGCCGGATGGCCTCGGTCAGGGGCTGCACATTGCACACGCCGCCAATGCTTACCGAAAGCCGGAGCTCCGGGTGGCTGGGCACCCGTGCCGCCTGCACAGCGTTCTGCACCCGCCGGATGACGCTTTCTACGCCGTCAGGGCAGTTCTGGGGCATCAGCAGCAGAAATTCATCGCCGCCGTAGCGGATCAGGATATCGGTCTGACGCAGACAGCTCTGCATGGCTGCGGCCACGGTTTGTAGCGCCTCGTCCCCTACCAGATGCCCAAAGCTGTCGTTGACCGACTTGAACTGGTTCACATCGATCATCGCCACACCGCCGTGCATCTCGCCCCCGGCAAGGAACTTATCAAAATAGCGGCGGGTGTAGGCCCCGGTCAGAGGGTCTACGAAGGCGCTGCGCTCCATGCCGTCGCAGCGGTCCAGCAGCAGACGGTGGCCGCCCATATCCAGCCAGCGGCCATCCGTCAGCCGGGTGACCAGTTCCAGCATACAGCCCCTGCCGCCTACCTCGATATACTTGGAGATGACAAAGTAGGCTTCTTCATCCTTGAACTCGATCTTATTCAGAATGGTCTTGCGGGCGTAGGCTTTGGCAGAGATGCAGTTTTCGCACCGGGTATCCTTGTTCCATACCATGTGGCAGTTGCCGGGCTTTTCGGTCAGGATGCCGTCACTGTCCAGCGCAAGCACCTTGCGGTGCTCCGGGTCTACCAGACGCACCACATCAAAGATGCCCTGCAGCCGCCGTAGGAACCGGGCGGGATCTTCCTCCGGGTCGATGGCGGTCAGCAGCTCGGCCTGATGCTCCACGCGGTGCTGCTCATCGGTCAGCTGCCCCAGCACGTTCACGCAGCGGCGCACCCCGGCACCGCTCCAGATGGTATGCAGCGCCATCCGGTGCAGGTGCGGCTTCCCATCTCGCTGCACCATTACCGGCAGCACCACGTCCGGCGTTTCCGGCGTGGCGCGGCTGATGGCCTTGGAAAGCTTGCGCCGATCCTGTTCGTTCAAAAAGCTGAGCCCCTTGCCCTGCGCAAAATCGGTCACCGTTTTTTGCTGCAAAGGCTCGGCATGGTAGTCATACACGGTCACGTTGCCTGCCAGCAGGTCGTAGTCGAACCGGATGCCACCGCACTGGGCGGCGTAGAAATCCGTGCGCTCCTTTTCCTGCTCCAGCAGCAGCTGGGAGTGGTTCTCCCAGGGCAGCGCCTCCCGATGCAAAATTTCCTCGGAAAGGCGGTGGGTCTCCTGCCGGAAGCCCCGGTCCCACTCCGAGCGGGCCAGCTCGGTGCGCAGCTGCTCCGAGGACTCTCGCAGGCAGTCCAGCAGCAGCGGGTTGAACGCGCCGCACTCGCCGTTCAGGATCATGCGCAGCGCGGTGTCGTGGTCGTAGGCGTGCTTATAGCAGCGCTCGCTGGTCAAAGCGTCGTACACGTCTGCCAGTGCCACCACCTGCGCCGCAATGGGGATCTCATCTTCTTTCAGCCGGTCAGGGTAGCCATTGCCGTCCCAGCGCTCGTGGTGCCAGCGGCAGATGGCGTGCGCCACCTGCAACAGCGGCTCATCCCGGGCAATAGCCTGTCCCAGATCCTGCAGCATCTGCGCGCCCGCCACGGTATGGTTCTTGATAATGGCAAACTCCTCGGCAGTCAGGCGGCCGGGCTTGTTCAGGATCTCCTCCGGGATGACGATCTTGCCGATATCATGCAGCGCCGAAGCGGTGCTGATGAGGGCGATATCGCTTTCGTCCAGCTGATAGCGGTCGGTCTTTTGCACCAACCGGTGCAAAAGCAGGTCGGTCAGGGTGCGGATGTGCATAACATGCAGCCCGCTCTCGCTGTTGCGGAACTCCACCACATGGCTCAGGATGCTGATCATCAGCACGCTGTTGTGCTCTTTTTCGTACACCTGATCGGTAACAAGGCGGGTGAGCCGCTTTTGCTTGGCGTACAGCATGAGGATATTCTTCACCCGGCGCAGGATCATGATCCGCTCGAAGGGGCGGCGGATATAGTCTGCCACACCCAGATCATAGGCGCGCTCAATGTTGGCGGTATCCTCTGCCGCCGAGATGACGATGACCGGGATCTCGTCCAGCCATGCGTGATACTTCATCACCCGCAGCACGTCAAAGCCATCCATGCCCGGCATCATCAGGTCCAGCAGCAGCAGGGAGATATCCGTGCGCTGCCGCATCAGTTCCACCGCTGCTGCGCCGTCCTCCGCCTCCAGATAGTCATAGCCATCGCCCAGTATCTCCTTGAGCAGGGCACGGTTGATCTCGGAATCGTCCGCGATCAAAATCTTCGGTTTCTCGTTCATGGCCATGTTTCTCCTTTTGCGGCGCATCTTTCTGTCCCGGCTTTGTTCCGGGCACACCGTCCGCACTGACTGGATGTAATAGGTTTTCTCTAGCATCCGCTTTATTGTATTCATTTATACTTTACTGGATTTTACAGCAAAATGCAAGGCTGCGTGCAACATTTTCTGCCATTTTCCGGTGTTTTCTGCAAGCGTTCTCATTCCCGGCTGTATAAATGCAATCCAATTTTTACAGTATCCTTTGCAAACGCTGTTCGAAAGCAAGCCGTTTGTCGTTACAGTCCTTCCTGTGAAAATGCGGTTGCCGCGCTCCGCAGAGCGCGGCAACCGCGAAATATAAACCTTATTTCCGCTGATGATGCGCAAAGCAAAGCGGAGCGCATTTTAAATCGTTCCACTCTGAAAGAAAAAGGACTGCTGCGCAAAACACACAGCAGTCCTTTTAAGATTCATTTTTGGGGCATCATGGCATCAAACCAGCCCATCAGCTCCGCAGCCATCTGTTCCAGCCGGGTCTCCGGCTGCCATGCAGGCTGTGCAGGCTCCGGGGGCAGTGCCTGTTCCGGGGCGCAGAGGCTTTCTTCCGTTTCCGGTGCAGGCTGTTCCGGTGCAGCCTCGCACTGCGGCACAGCCTCGGGGGCGGTGTCCGGCTGCGCAGGTGTTTCCGGGGCGGTCTGCTGCATGGCGGCAAGAGCAGCCTCGGCTCTGCGGCAGGCGGCTTCGGCCTTTTCTGCCCGGGCATTGGCCTGCTCCAGCTGCTCCCACGCCTGCTCACAGGCGGCTTCCAGCTCTGCATTATCGTGCTTGAGGGCAAGCAGGGTGCGCTCAAAGGCGAACATCCGGGTCTGGTACCGGCGCACCTCGGCGCGTGCCGCAGCCAGCTTGCGGCTCAGCTGCTCTGCCTGTGCCCGGGCGCTTTCCGCCTGTGCTGCGGCAGATGCCTGTACAGCGGCCTGCCGGGCAAATTGTCCGCGCAGGGCACCGGTCTCCCGCTCTGTCTGCACCATGATGCCCTCCCATGCACACCTTGCACGGGGCTTTCGCTGACCGCATGGGCGCAGCTGCCAGCCCCATTGTAGCCTGTAATTACTTCCGCTTGTTCAGGATGGCCAGCAGCTCGTCGTAGTAACGATTGTCGCTGCTTTCCTCTTCCACGGTCTTCTTTTCAGCCGGAGCAGCAGCCGGGGCGGCATTGGATGCCGGGGCTGCGCTTGCGCCGGTATCGCTGCTGAACACCGCAGACGGCACAGACTGTGCACCGCCCATGGCGTTGTTGATGCTGTTGCGCAGATCGCTGGCGCTCTTGTTGTCAAAGCCGGTGGCCACAACGGTCACGCGCATCTCGTCGGACAGGTTCTCATCAAAGGCAGTACCCCAGATGATGTTTGCATCGGGATGTGCGCTCTGGGTGATGAGGCCTGCGGCGGTCTCCACATCCTCCAGACCGATGTCCGGGCTGGAAGTGATGTTGATGATAACGCCGTGTGCACCGGCGATGCTGGTCTCCAGCAGCGGGCTGGAGATAGCAGCCTTGGCGGCGTTCTCGGCCTTGCCTGCACCCTTGGCGCTGCCCACGCCCATGTGGGCGTAGCCGGCATCCTTCATGATGGAGCGCACGTCGGCGAAGTCCAGGTTGATGAAGGCAGGCACGTTGATCAGGGCAGAGATGGACTCAACGCCCTGACGCAGCACGTTGTCGGCAGCCTGGAAGGCATTCATCAGGGTGATCTTTTCCTGACTGATCATCTTCAGGCGCTCGTTGGGGATGACGATCAGGCTGTCAACGTGCATCAGCAGGTTGGCAATGCCCTGCTCGGCCAGACCCATCTTGCGCTTGCCCTCAAAGGAGAAGGGCTTGGTAACGATGCCGACGGTCAGGATGCCCAGATCATGTGCCACCTCGGCCACAACGGGTGCCGCACCGGTGCCGGTGCCGCCGCCCATACCGGCGGTGATAAAGACCATCTGGGAGCCCTTGAGGGCGTTGGCGATCTCGTCCTTGCTTTCTTCAGCGGCGCGCTGGCCGATCTCCGGGTCTGCACCCGCACCGCGACCCTTGGTCAGCTTGGAACCCAGCTGCACCTTGACCGAGGCATGGTTCTTGGCCAGTGCCTGCTGGTCGGTATTCATGGCGATGAACTCTACGCCCTGCAGGCCGTCGCTCACCATACGGTTCACAGCGTTGCCGCCGCCGCCGCCCACACCAATCACCTTGATCGTCGTAACGTTTTCGTCCAGTTCTTCATCGAGCATCAATGCCATAACTTTGTCCTCCATCGGATTTTTATGTGGAACTGCGCAAATGCCGCACAGAAATTATCATACGATATTTATATAACTGTATCGTATCATTTTTTTGCTCCGATTGCAAGACAAAATTGCTTTTTCGTGGGTGTTTTTTTCACAACCCCACTCCGGGCGGGTATTTCCTGCCAAATCTGTGCGCCCAGCCCCGCCAAAAGCCGGTCAAGGTCTGCATATCCGCGCCGGACAAACTCCACCCCGCCAAGGCGGCTGCTGCCCCGGGCAGCCAGCGCCGCAAGCACCAGCGCCGCCCCGCCCCGCAGGTCCGGTGCAGTCAGCTTTGCCCCGCGCAGCGCCCCGGCGGGCTGCACATACAGGGTACGCTCTGCCACCCGGACGTTTGCCCCCAGCGCCGCAAAACCCTCGGCACAGGCAAAACGATTTTCAAACACCCTGTCCTGCAGGCGGCTTTCCCCCTGTGCGCAGAGCATCACCGCCGCCAGCAGCGGGGCGGCGTCCGTGGCAAGGCCCGGGTAGGGCGCTGTGTGCACGTTTCCCGCGCCGCGCAGTGCTCCGAACCGTGAAATGGCGGCAGCATCGCGTTCCCGCTCTACGGTGCAGCCCATTTGTTCCAGAATTTCCAGCAGCGGGGCATACAGCCCGGGTGCGCAGCCCGCCAGTTCTACCCTGCCGCCCGCCGCTGCCGCCGCGCAGGCCAGCGTAGAGGCGATGATACGGTCTGCCACCGGCGCAAAGGTGCAGCCCGCAAGGCAGCGCTTTCCCTGCACCCGGATGGTGTCGGTGCCCGCGCCCTCCACGCAGCCGCCGCAGGCGTTGAGAAAGGCGGCAAGATCCACGATCTCCGGCTCTTTTGCAGCGCCGTGCAGCACGGTCTGTCCCTGCGCCGTGGCGGCGGCCAGCAGCAGCGTCTCGGTAGCGCCCACGCTGGGGAAGCTAAGACAAATTTCCGTGCCCCGCAGCCCCGCCGGGGCGTACAGTGTAAGCTGTCCGGGTGCAGCGGGCAGCTGCCGCACCCCCATCTGCGCCAGCCCCTGCAAATGCAGGTCGATAGGTCTTGCCCCGATACGGCAGCCCCCGGGCAGCACGGTGCTCACCCGCCCCAGCCGCGCCAGCAGCGGCGCACAGAACAGGATGGACGCCCGCATCCGGCCTGCGGCCTCCGGTGCAAGGTCGGTGCGCATAGGCTGTCCCTGCACCACCAGTTCTGTGCCCTGCCAGCCCGCTGTGCAGCCCACGCCCCGCAGCAGGGCAAGACAGTCCTCTACGTCCGTCAGGCGCGGCACATTTTGCAGCCGCACCGGCCCGCTGCATAGCAGCGCAGCTGCCAGCAGCGGCAGCACACTGTTTTTGGCCGCAGGCACTTCCACCCTGCCCTGCAAAGGCCGCCCGCCTGTAATGATCCAATCCCCAGCCATGCCAAGACCCCCGTTCTGCAAAAGATACCCCATGGTATGCAAAACGAGGGTCTTTGGTCAACAAAATGCGCCGGAAACAGCTTTCCCGCCGTCTGCGGGATTTGTCCGGTCATTTGTCCGCTTTTTTTCGGTATTTCCGCGCCGCTCCTACCCCATTGCGGCAGGAAATGCCGGTCTTTATCAGCTTTCGCCCCGGGAGACGGAAAGCACGATGCCCATCTCGCCCAAAAGCATCATCAGGCTGGTGCCGCCGGAGGAGAAAAAGGGTAGACTGATGCCGGTGTTGGGGATGGTGTTGGTGACCACCGCGATGTTCAACACTGCCTGCAATGCTACCTGCACCACAAAGCCCACCACCAGCAGCGCCCCGAAGCGGTCCGGCGCGTGCGCCGCCAGCGTGATGCCCCGCCACAGCAGCGCGCTGAACAGCAGAATGACCGCACACGCGCCCAGAAAGCCCAGTTCCTCGCAGAGGATGGAAAAGATGAAGTCGTTCTGGGGCTCGGGCACGAACAGATGCTTCTGGCGGCTGTTGCCTAGTCCCAGTCCTGCCGCCCCGCCGGAGCCGATGGCGTACAGGCTCTGGATGGTCTGGTGGCCGTCGCCCAGCGGGTCGGCAAAAGGGTCCAGCCACGAGTTGAGCCGGTCGGCGGCGTAGGGCACCAGCTCCGGCATGAGCACGATAGCCGTGCCGATAGCGGCAGCGCCGCCCGCCCCTGCCAGCATGAACCACCGCAGCCCGGTACCACCCACGAACATGAGCACCGCGCCGATGCTCAAAATCAGCACCGTGCCGGAAAGGTGGGGCTCCAGCAGCATGAGCACCGCCACCACCCCCAGCACCAGCGCAAAGGGCACCACCCCTACTGCAAAGCTGCCCATGCGGTCGTGGTTCAGCGCGATGATGTGAGCAAACACCAGTACCACCGCAAATTTGGCGATCTCGCTGGGCTGTAATGTGCCAAGCCCCGGCAGCACCAACCAACGCTTGCAGCCGTTATATTCCGGCATGAACAGCACCGCCGTCAGCAGCACCAGCGAGAGTGCCAGCAGCGGCCATGCAAGCTTGTGATAGATATGGTAGTCCACCCGGCTGGCCATCCACATGGCCCCCAGCCCCATGGCGGCGTACAGCAGCTGCGGCCGCACATAGGCAAAGGCGTCCTGCCGCCGGTACAGTGCCACTGCGCTGCTGGCGCTGCACAGCATTACCAGCCCAAAAGCTACCAGCGTGAGCACCAGCACCAGAAAAGGCAGGTCCATGGGCGGCAGCGGCCGCAGCAGCCCTTTGCGGGCAGCAGTTCTGTGCAATCCCGGTCACCTCCGTTTCTGTTATTGTACGCGGGTGCGGGGGCGGTTAGTCATACGCGCCGCCGCCGGGCGCATAAACTGCCCGCAAAGGGGGTGCTGCCATGCGCGGCTCAAAACCCACGGACGCCCTGCGCACTTTGCCGGAGCGGGCGTTCCGTCTGCGGGCACGGCTCATTGCGGTGGGACTGTGCGCCGTCTGCTTTGCAGGGCTCATCGGGCGGCTGTTCTGGCTGCAATTATGCACCGGCGGCTGGTACACCCAGCGGGCGCTGGGGCAGCAGCTGCGGGATACCGTCGTGCCCGCCGACCGGGGCAAGATATACAGCGCCGACGGTGCGCTGCTGGCCGCCAACAGCAGCTGCTGGACCCTGCGCGCCAGCCCCCGGGAGATGCCGGAGGATAAGCTTGCCCTTGCCGCCAAGGGGCTTGCGGAGATACTGGAACTGGACGAGGCCAATCTGCTGGAAAAGTTCAGCGACCGGCGCGCGAACGACTGCCTTTTGCGCTACCGGGTGGAGCGGGAAACTGCCGATGCCGTGCGGGATTTCTGCGCAGCGAACGGCATTACCGGCGTGCGCATCAATCAGGACTCCAAGCGCTGGTACCCGCAGGGAGAGCTGCTGGCCTCGGTGCTGGGGTTTACCAATGTGGACAACGCCGGGGTCAGCGGGCTGGAACTGAAATACAATGACATCCTTACCGGGCAGAACGGAGTGGTGCTGACCGCCGTGAACGCTTGGGGCTACACGCTGGCGCAGAGTTACGAGACCGAGCTTGCCCCGGTGGAGGGCTGCGGGCTGCGGCTGACCATCGATGCAAATATTCAACATTATCTTGAAAATGCGTTGAATTATGCGGTGCAGGAGCACCATGTAGCTACCCGCAGCGTGGGCATCGTGCTGGAGGTGAACACTGGGGCAGTGCTGGCCATGGCCACCACCCCGGCCTACGACCCCAACCAGCCCCGGGTCATCGCCGACAAGGCCGCGCGCGCCGCCGTGGACGCCCTTTCCGGTAAAGAGCGCGCCGCTGCCTTGCAGCTGGCGCAGCAGACCCAGTGGCGCAACAAGGCAGTGAGCGACCTGTACGAGCCGGGCAGCGTGTTCAAGCTCATCACCTGCGCGGCGGCGCTGGATGCCGGAGCCATTACCCGGCACTCCACCTTTTACTGCGGGGACTCCATCTCGGTGGCGGGCACGCGGTTCCACTGCGCCAACCACAAGCGTCACGGCAGCCAGACCGTGACCCAGGCACTGGAAAACTCCTGCAACCAGAGCTTTATCCAAATCGGGGCGCGGCTGGGCAAGCAGGCTTTCTGCGATTATTTTGCCGCTTTCGGCCTGCGGGAGCCCACCGGCATCGACCTGCCCGCCGAGCCGAAAAAGAGCCTGTACTACACCGCCGACCGCATGGGGCCGGTGGAGCTGGCCTCCTGCGCCTTCGGGCAGAGCAGTAAGATTTCCTATCTGGAAATGGCCTCCGCCGTCTGTGCGGTGGTGAACGGCGGCAAGCTGATGCAGCCGTATCTGGTCTCGGACATTCTTGCGCCGGACGGCAGCGTTTTGCAGCACAACCAGCCGGTCTGCAAGCGGCAGGTCATCCAGCCCGCCACCTCTGCCACCATGCGGGAGATGATGGAGGCAGTGGTGCTGTACGGCGGCGGGCGCAACGCGCAGATCGCGGGCTACCGGGTGGGCGGCAAAAGCGGCACCAGCCAGAAGCTGGACAGCGCCGACGAGAAGGCCCGCATTGCCAGCTTTGTGGCGGTGGCGCCCATCGATGACCCGCAGTTTTTGTGTCTGGTCTGTCTGGATGAGCCACACAGCTGGACCACCGCCGGCGGCAGTCTTTCGGCACCGGTCTGTGCCGAGGTGCTGGAGCAGACGCTGGTGTACAAAGGAGTCCCCCGGGCAACGGACACCGGCAGCGCAGACGCGCAAGTCGCCGCTCTGTCCGCCGATGGGGACAGCTTTGATGGGGCATGACGATTTTGAATGGCCTCCGCTTACGCTCTGGCCATAGTCAGCGGAAAAATTATTTTAAATAGAGCAATGCCGGAGCGTCTGCGGACGCTCCGGCATTGCATTTTCACGGGAGGGGTCGTAGAGAGAAACGGGCTCGCCCTCTCAGTCAAGCCCTGTCGGGCTTGCCAGCTCTCCCAAAGGGAG
>OGMB01001297.1_pt1 | contig 11310 bp, 12 predicted proteins | sample 1573001 | NCBI WGS metagenome assembly OGMB01 (sample SAMEA2581921, study PRJEB24529) | metagenome | biome: Human gut stool | place: China | collected 2011
TAGGCAGGCCCAAAACGACCTTCGCGTGTCCGATCGTAATGAAGCCGCTTTTCAGCAGTTCCAGCACTGTTTCCGGCAGGCTCAGCAGCCGCAGGCTGTTGGCCAGTGCGCTCCGGCTCTTGCCCAGCTTGCGGGCGGCCTGCTCCTGGGTCAAATCGCAGCGGGTCATCAGCTCACGGATGCCGGCCGCCTCTTCCACGGGGTCAAGGTCTTCGCGTTGCAGGTTCTCCACCAGCGCAAGCTCCATGGCCTGCTCATCGGTCACGTCCTTGACGATGACCGGCACCTCGGTGAGGCCCGCCATCCGGCTGGCCCGCCAGCGGCGCTCGCCTGCCACGATGAGGTAGCCGCCGGACGGCTTCGGGCGCACCGCAATGGGCTGCAATAAACCGTGCTCGGCGATGCTGGCCGAAAGCTCTGCCAGCGTCTCGTCGTCGAAGGTCTTGCGGGGCTGGCCGGGGTCTGGCTCGATCTCCCGCAGGGGCAGCGTCTCGATTCTGGTATCTGACTCAAAGCTGGGGGCGGCGTCCTCAAACAGACTTTCCAGCCCCCGGCCCAGTCCTCCTCTTCCTTTTGCCATTGGTCTCCTCTCTCCCTCAGCCGTCCATCTTCACATCGGCCAGCCCCATCGTCTCGACCGGTTCCGCTGCAGCTTTTCCGCGGCGGCGCTTGGGTGCAGCTTCGGCGGGGCGGTTGCTCTTCACGAACTCGATGGCAAGGTCCATATACGCCTCGCTGCCCTTGCCCTTCGGCTCATAGAAGTTGATGGGCTGGCCATAGCTGGGAGCTTCCGAGATGCGGATGCTGCGAGGGATGGTGGTCTGATACACCTTGTTTCCAAAGTATTTCTTGACCTGCTCCACTACCTGCAGTGTCAGGTTATAGCGGACAGAGAACATGGTGAACACCACGCCTTCGATGTCCAGATAGGGGTTGTACTTCTTGCGGACGGTCTTAAGAGTGCTGATAAGCTCCGACAGACCTTCCAGCGCATAATACTCGCACTGCACCGGGATGAGGATGCTGTCGCAGGCGCACAGGCCGTTCAGCGTCAGCAGGTCAAGGCTGGGCGGGCAGTCGATGAAGATAAAGTCGTAATCTTTCTGGATGGGGGCCAGCGCCTTGCGCAGGCGGCTCTCGCGGCCCGGCAGGTCGATCATCTCAATGCCCGCGCCGGCCAGCGCCTTGGAGGAGGGCAGCACATCGCCGTAGCGCGTGGCGACGACGGCAGACTTCACATCCGCGCCATTGATGAGCACGTCGTAGACGCCCTGTGACACGGTCTTGTCCACGCCCATGCCGGAGGTGGAGTTCGCCTGCGGGTCAAAGTCGCACAGCAGCACGCGCTTGCCGCGCTCGCGCAGCACGGCGGTCAGATTGACGCAGGTGGTCGTCTTGCCGACACCGCCCTTTCCACTTGTAATTGCAATTACCCTTGCATTGGAGATTTCCTGATTGGTCTGCACGCGCTCCCGTAATTTCGTTGCCTGATCCATCACTTTCCACCTCCTAACAATTTCTTAGCAATAATCTGTGGATCCAGAACGCCGATATCATCCGGCACATTCTGTCCCCATGTCACATAAGAAAGCGGTTTTCCTGTATCCAGTTTCAGATTCAATATGCTTCCCAGACCATTTGTCTCATCCAGTTTTGTGAAAATAAGATTATAATCAAACAGTTCGCCATACGTGTTGGCAATGGAAAGCAGATCCGCATATTTTACCGTGGCAGATACAACGAGGAACACTTCTGTCTCGTACTCCTTCACGGAATCAATGATCTGCTTTAAGTCTTCCTTCTGCTCTTCGCTCTTATGGGAGCGTCCGGCTGTGTCAACTAAGATCAGATCATAGTTTTTAAACTTTTCTACACTCTGCGCCATCTCCTCCGGAGTATACACAACCTCCATTGGCGCAGACAAAATATTTGCATACGTCTTTAACTGCTCAATTGCTGCAATACGATATGTGTCGATAGAAAACATCGCACATTTTAATTTCATATCCAGCGTACAGAGCGACGCCAGCTTTGCCATCGTGGTTGTCTTTCCAACGCCGGTATTTCCGACAAAAAATACAACCTTCGGTTTCTTCTCACCGGCAGTTAACGGCTGGATTTCGCCGAGCTTCAGAACGATCTTCTGGTATACGTTTGCCAGTATGTTGTCGATCGGCTGTTTATCATCCTTCACAGTCAGCTCGTCAATGATTTCCTTTGCATGTGCCTCCGAAACCTCGCTGTCCATCAACTGTTTGATTACAAGATCCACAACCTTATTGCCCGACTGCTCTGGTTCCGTTTTCTTTTCTTCCGCCTTTACAGTCGCCTCACCTGAAGAAATCGCCTGATTGGCGGCTTCCTTAATCGAGGCTTCCGCTGACTTCTGTGTCTGCATCTGCTGTTCGAGAAGCTTCGCGATACTGTTAATTTTCTCCTCAATCGCGTTCTGTGCTTCCTCGCTGTAGGAATCCTTGTTCTCTCCAAACGCCTTGCCAAACAGGAACGGTTCCTCGGCGGACTCACCCCGGCGTTCCTGCCTGAGATCAATTGTCTGTTCATCCGATTTGACAGATGGCGCCGCTGCTGGTGCAGTAGTCGCCGCCTGTTCCTCCATATCATCATCGATCGCTGCCGTCAGCTCCACGCGCGACTTTTTAAAGAGACGCATGATTCCTCCCGGCTTGATTTTTTTCACATTCATTACGATCGCATCCGGTCCCAGATCCTCCTTGGCGAGCAGGATTGCTTCTTTTTCAGTTAGTGCTTTATACTTCTTAATTATCATGAATCGTTATCACTCCCACGGATTTTAATTCCACTTCCGAATCAATCTCATTATATGAGATAACAATCAGGTCTTTCAAGTAGTCACTTGTTAATTTCTTAAAATACATACGAACAATCGGTGATGTAACAACAATCGGTGCATCGCCCTTGCTCTCCAGCTTCTTGACCTCGTCCTCCGTCGCCTTTAAGATGCTCTTCGTTACTGCCGGATCTAATGAGATAAATGCGCCCTGTTCGGTTTGCTTCACAGAACCCATGATCATCTGCTCAATCTGTGGATCCAGCGTCACTACGGTGCCGGATTCTCCATCGCCAAAATATTTGTTGGAGATCGCACGTTTTAAACTCTGCCGGACATACTCGGTCAGAATATCGGTATCCCGGCTCGTTGCCGCATAATCCGCGAGCGTCTCGAAGATCGTGACAAGATCCCGGATGGAGATACCTTCCCGAAAGACCAACTCGTCAACGCCCGCGGCAAACGGGTACTCGTCATCGGCGGCGGCGATACCGGGTCTGACTGTATAGGCACCAGCATCCGCCAGGGAGCCGTCAGCGTAACCCAGATTGAAATTATGCCCCAACCACCCATAGGACACAACCCGGATACTCCCTGGCCGCAATGGCCCGTCGTACTGAAAACCACCTCTTCTCACGAAGAAGGGTGCAGCCGCCTATGGTCTCTCGCCACCCGTAAGTTTTTAGGCAAAAACGGTAAAGTGTGCGGTGTGGAAGTGGAACAGGTGGAATGGACTCCCGATCCCGACGGCGGCCGCCCTGTCATGAAGCCCACCGGAAAGGTGGAAGTGATTGAAGCCGACCTGGTTCTTCTGGCACTGGGATTCCTAAAGCCCGAACATCCCCAATTTGCCAAAAACGTATTCGTAGCCGGCGATGCGGCAAGCGGAGCCAGCCTGGTAGTACGCGCCATTGCCAGCGGACGGAAAGCGGCAACGGACATAGACAGTTATCTCAATAAATAAATCAACAAATACAATTATGTGTGGAATCGTAGGAATATTCAAGATAAAGCAACAAACGCAAGAGTTGCGTCAGAAGGCATTGAAAATGTCACAAAAGCTCCGCCACCGCGGACCGGACTGGAACGGTATCTATGTAGGCGGCTCTACCATCCTGGCCCATGAACGCCTCTCCATCGTAGACCCTCAAAGCGGAGGGCAGCCCCTATACAGTCCCGACCGGAAACAAATCCTTGCCGTGAACGGAGAAATCTACAACCATCGGGATGTTCGTGCAAAGTACGCCGGAAAATATGATTTCCAAACCGGAAGCGACTGCGAAGTCATCCTTGCCCTTTACCGTGACAAAGGTATTCACTTCCTCGAAGACCTGAACGGCATCTTCGCCTTCGCCCTTTATGATGAGGAGAAAGACGATTTCCTCATTGCCCGCGACCCCATCGGAGTCATACCTTTATATATAGGTAAGGATAAGGACGGCAAAATATACTGCGCCAGCGAGTTGAAAGCCCTCGAAGGGTTCTGTGATGAATACGAGCCCTTCCTTCCCGGCCATTACTATTGGGGAAAAGAAAGCAAGATGACCCGTTGGTACGTCCGCGACTGGTTTGAATACGAAGCCGTGAAAAACAACAATGCCTATTCCCAGGACATACACGACGGACTGGAAGAGGCCGTTAAACGCCAACTGATGAGTGATGTGCCCTACGGCGTACTTCTTTCCGGAGGTCTGGACAGTTCCGTCATCTCTGCCATTGCCAAGAAATATGCAGGCAAACGGGTAGAAACCGACAATAAAAAAGATGCCTGGTGGCCTCAGCTCCATTCCTTTGCCATCGGTCTGGAAGGTGCGCCCGACCTAATAAAAGCCCGCGAAGTGGCCCGCTTTATCGGAACCGTGCATCATGAAATCCACTATACCATCCAAGAAGGATTGGACGCTATTCGCGACGTCATTTACTACATCGAGACTTACGATGTCACCACCGTTCGCGCCTCTACCCCGATGTATTTGCTGGCACGCGTCATTAAAAGCATGGGAATCAAAATGGTGCTGAGTGGCGAAGGAGCTGATGAAGTGTTCGGCGGCTATCTCTATTTCCACAAAGCCCCTACAGCCCAAGCCTTTCATGAAGAAACCGTGCGTAAACTAGGCAAGCTCCACCTCTATGACTGCCTCCGTGCCAATAAATCCCTCGCAGCATGGGGAGTGGAAGGCCGAGTGCCTTTCCTGGACAAAGATTTTCTGGACATAGCCATGCGCCTCAATCCCGAGGCAAAGATGTGCCCCGGAAGCACCATTGAAAAGAAAATCGTCCGCAAAGCCTTTGCAGATATGTTGCCCGACAGTGTAGCATGGCGACAGAAAGAGCAGTTCAGCGACGGCGTGGGCTATAGTTGGATTGATACACTGAAAGCCCTTACCGCCGAAGCCGTCAGTGACGAGCAAATGGCGCACGCAACCGAACGGTTTCCTATCAATACGCCACAAAACAAGGAAGAATACTACTATCGCAGCATCTTCCAGGAGCACTTTCCCAGTGAAAGCGCAGCCCGCAGCGTGCCAAGCGTGCCCAGTGTGGCATGTTCTACAGCCGAAGCCCTTGCGTGGGACGCCGCCTTCAAGAACATGAACGAACCAAGCGGACGGGCCGTGAAGGGAGTGCACGAAGAAGCATATGATTCATAATATGGCAACGTGAGTCTGATTCCAACAATTTCATGCATATCTTTACCGCTTCTCTTACAGCATGTATTCAAAGAAGAGATGCTTTGCACCCCGAAATCTTGCGCGGCCTTGCCTTCGAAAAGAGGAAGGCTGCGCGGTGCTTTTGTCAACGTTTTCGAAATAGAGTGGAAAAAACAGCCCTTTCCATGCTGGGTATCAGAAAAAAATGGTGTAACTTTGTATAGCTATAAAAAAGAGAAGAAGAAAGATGGAAACAAAAAAAGCGCCTCAAATCCCTTACGGCATCTCGGACTTTGTGCGGATGCGGACTGAAAATTATTATTATGTGGACAAGACCATGTATTTGCCCCTGATTGAAGATACAGCCAGCTATATCTTTATGATACGTCCGCGCCGTTTCGGAAAAAGCCTTTTCCTAAGCATAATGAAAGCCTACTATGACATTTTGCAAAAAGACCGTTTCGAAAGTTATTCAGCGGACTATGGATTGGTAAGAATTCCACCGACCAGCGCAACCGTTTCCAGATGATTTATTTTGATTTCTCAAAGGCAGGGGTTTCATTGGAAAGACTGGAAAAATGTTTTGAGACTTATTGCAATGTTGTCCTCTACCTGTTCATAAAGGATTACGCTTCTTATTATTATGATAATTTTGAAGAAAAGTGCTGTATCTGGCTCAAGGAACCACGTTACATAAAGTCCTGATACAGTTCAAAGGATGGGAAGTGGTGAGAAGTGAAAAAGATACACATTAAAAACACAATTAACAGATAAAATAATGAAAACACCTTTTATTCCTAAATTGATTCTCCTTTTTATCCTATTTTTTCTTTATTCTGCTGGATATGCACAACAACGGGATTCAATAACCATACGCGGACAAGTAACAGATTATAACGGACAACCCATTGACAGTTGTTCCATCTTTTGGCAGAGCCCCTCTTTTGATGACATTAAACAAGCCATCACTGACAAAAACGGATACTACACCACCCGTATTCCTAAAGGAAAGTATCAAAGTATGGGAGCTATCAATATGTCTACCTACCCACATACCGTAAAACCCGGACTAGCGGAAAAAGACCAACGTCTCGAATTTTGGGCATGGAATTTCATTGCCGATCGTGATACCACTCTCAACATTCGCTATCATCGTATGGAAGTCTATGGACTACGTATTTTCCACATCCCTGGAGGCATGCCCACCTATCAGATATATGTTCGCCCCATGAGTCTGACCCGTACCCTGCAATGGCAAAAAGAAGAAAAATCCTCACTTGTACATGCACAGGATCTTAGCAAGATTGAGCAAACAGGTTTAAGCAAACAAGCCAAAGGCGTTTTGCTGGCACCATCGGCTGACAAACTAAAAGCTATCGTTTGGATAAATGGAGAAGAAGTACCTGTTCTGATGAAACAAGAGATAAAAGAGTACTTCGATGCTACCGAATACGGCAATGCCTATCTGCTGACCGTGGATATGCCCAGACACCAGAAAAATATTCTCCCCTACCGAATATTTAAAGTAGAGTTAACTGATTTAGAGAATGGTGACCGTGGAGAAGGGCTTTATTATATGGAAAAAGAGAACTATATAAAATAAAAAGAAGCGGTATTCTACCGCTTCTTGAGCCGAAACCGGGACTCGAACCCGGGACCTATTCATTACGAATGAATTGCTCTACCAACTGAGCCATTTCGGCAACTGTTTTTTCTGCAATATCGGGTGCTTTTCTGAAAAAGCGTTGCAAATATATATCTTTCTTTCGAAATAAAGAAACTAAAAGCGGATAATTTTTCAGTTATCCGATTTTGTTATGTCAATTGATGCCGGATTTATTGGTAGGCTTCTTCATGTATCCCTTTCATGGCCCATCCGCTTGGTTCGTTTATGTTCTTGAAAGCGGTATCCCACGTAAGAGCTTCAACGGTAGAATTGTTTTCTTTTATGTAAAGATTATAACATCAAGGCGTAAAAACTATTTTACACTAATTGCTCTCCTCATCAAACACCCGTGATATACTGAAATTTACCCACTCCATACCCAAACAATTCAATATCCGTCAAAGTTTGATGGTCTTTACCTTACCCGGAATGATGGTCAGATGCACCGTTCCATCCTTTTCTATCTCCACCTTCTGATATCTGGCCTCCACCACCACTTTTCCATCCAGCGCCATTACTCCCCACTGGCAGGCATTCCCTTCAAAAGCACAATAACCGCCTACGGGAACACAGATATTCCGGTAGCAGGGAGGCACAACGATACGATCTCCCCATTTCAGCCCCCACTTCATCCCCATCCGGAAAGGAAGGACATCTTTTATTTCCTCCAGCCTCTTCCGCCTTTTCTCTTCCTCATTCTGTTGCCGTTCCCGCTGTACGCTCTCCGCACGCCGCCCGGCTTCCTTCCTCAGACCTTCCACCACGGAGGCAAAATCCGCCTCGCCCGCCTTAGGAACATTACAAGCTATATACCGCTTCCCCTTTCCTTTCTCCACATGATAATAGTTTCCTTCCCCGTCCATCACCACGATGCTCCGATCCGCCAAACAACCACAACACCAGTACACCTCTTCATCATCCCCTTCCAGCACGCAGGCGAAGACATCAAATATAGTAGACCACACAGGATCAACTAGCCGGCAAGACTTCGGAACACGGTAATCCGGTATCTTCAAGTAGAAACCATAAAAACAAAGACTGTCTTTGTGCAAACCATGCATAGAGGCATACGCCTTCCGCGTGCGGCTATGGAAAGTCTCCCCCACCCGCAGCAACTCTATGCCGCCGTATGAAAAAACCACCGGCCTCTCCTGATAAGTTCTGTTTGTCTTCAAATCGGTATAACAGTCACTCCCATCCTCTTTGGTGACAGAAAGAAGTTCTCCCTTCAGGAATCTCAATCTCCGGCAGCGGTCTGTCACCATCAGGGGAGTTCCGGAATCATCCACCACTCCTGTCCGGCCGTCCTCAAAACGGACGGCAGCCCGGTCCGCACAAAGATCAAATACTTCCCGGTATTGAGGGAGCACGGTGATTTTGTTCCCGCACCTCAAGCCCCACAAACCACTTGTAATTTGCAAATTTTCTTGTGCCTTTTTTTAGAAAAGTTAAATATGCCACAGGATACACCGGTAACTAAGGCTTCATAAGTTCGTTTCTCGTTCCTGTTGTAGTCTTGAAAATCGTCTGCCTGTTTTCTAACCGATAGCTACTGCCGGTGAACTTGATGACTTCACATCGATAAAGCAGCCTGTCAAGCAGAGCGCTGGCAAGGATTTCATCATTCAATGTTTCTACCCATTCTGTAGGTGCCTTGTTGGTTGTAATGATGATGGATGTCTTCTCATGTAGGGTGTTTATCAGGTTGAAGAAGGCAGTTGCTTCCTCTCTTTTCACAGGAAACAGCATGATATCATCTATTGCCAGCAGCTGTGCGCGCAGAATCTTGTTATAAGTCATCATGGCCGGAGTTGAGATGTCTTTAAGTCTGAGACAATTTACGATATCCTCCATTGTCATCAGGTATGCCTTGTAACCGGCCTTGACCGCATCAAAGACAAGACCGGCTGCCAGAAATGTTTTTCCAGTCCCTGATGGTCCCATCAGGATCAGGTTATAAGCTTCACGGAGCCATACCAGTTCACGAAGCTCCTTCATCTGCCGGCGGTCTATGCCCTCATAAAAATTGTAGTCGTATTCGTCAAGATCATGTTTTCGGGGCAGACGTGCCGCAACAAGGCGTCTCTCGTAGTCTTTCCTCTCTTTCATCTCAACTTCGGTGCCTAATACCAGGGACAGGAATTCCGAGTAGGTCGGTTTTTCTTCCTGTGCATGATGCAGAATGCTGTCCATGCGGTTTGCAATGTTGTAAAGCCGCAGACGTTTGGCGTGTGCTTTCAATTTTTCACTTTGTATCATTCAAAAAACTTGTTATATTGGTTTATATCTGTTTTTTCAGGATGACAGTCCGCTGTTTCCGGAATGGATGTCGGAGCTTGGATAGTCATCCCGTCCATATTGTCCTTGCTTCTGTGGATTGAGCCGGATATTTCCTGCACGGAAAGACTGTTGTATATGTTTTTTTCCAGACAGGTCCGCAGGGCTGCTATCACTGTTTCTTTGCCGTATTCGGATATCACATGAAGCAGCAGTTTCATATTGTCCCTGTAATAGCGCGGCTTTTCCCTTTCCAGATTCCGGAGCCACAGAATAACGGTGGGGTCATCTTCCGTCCGCTTTCGGATCCGGACCTGCAAGTCATTCACACTCCGTGTCTTGTCCTTATGATGTCTTTTGTCACATACATTTTTCCCTTTTCCGGGACACAACTCATGCCTGCATATGAGTTTACCGCTCTCTTTGTCGTACAGCTCGATATGTCCGTTATTCTCAAGAAGCCATACAACGGTGTTCCGATTTTTATAGGTGCCGGAGGGCACACTGTAGTAGTTGGTCCGGTACCGTACCGTATTGTCCTTGCGGACATGATACTCTTTCGGCTCGTCTTTGGGGGGGGCACCGGTTCTCCATAGTATGGCAACAGATATTTCCGTTCAATCTCAAATTCCTCAGCCGGAACCAGGCGTGTGGTTCCATGTATCTTGCCGTTTCCTGTTTTTTCCAGCCATTGCAGGACCTCGGTGTTAAGGACTTCCAGGCTGTTAAATGCCCGTCCGGCAAGAAAGTTACGCTTGACATATTTGACCACATTTTCCACTTTTCCCTTGCTTTCCGGATCAGCAGGACGGCAGAACACGGGCTGGAAATGCTGCTCGTTGACAAAGGCACGGAATGTTCTTGTCAATATGAGGTCACCCAGGTTTTCTCTGACCAGCAGGACTTTGTCCTGGTCATAGATTATCCTTCTTGGCTTCCCTCCGAAATATGCGAAAGCCAGTTCATGGGCATATACGGCTAGGGCTGATGTGAAAGGCGTACAGGAAAAATACACGAACTTCTGTTTGGAACGGCTCATCACCATGACAAAAAAATAAACTTTGACAAAGTCGTCCCTGTATGTGGGCATGCGGCTTTCTCCGAAATCCATCTGGGCATATTCCCCGTAAGGGGTATCCGGCATTTTCTCATAAACACGTTTGGAAAGCCCCTCCTTGTCCAGATTATACTTACGACGTACAGTTTCCACAAAATTGTATACGGTTTTCCCGCAGACAACAGGAAGATCAGGATACTGTTCCTTCATCCAGTCATGAATCTGGGAGGCGGACAGGAACCTGTACCGGGAAAGAACGTCACAGACATAACTTTCGTATTTGTCAAGTATGCGGGGATATCGCCTGCGATGCTGCAATTTTGCAGTCAATGTGTCCTCATCCATTTTCAAGTACCGGCGCACCGTACTTCTATGCAGACCAAGCTGGAACGCAATCTGACTTTTGTTAAATCCTTTTGAATATAATTCTCTTATTTTGTACCACATGATGACTCTGTTGTTTGATTGGTGTCTGCATGCGTCCTTAGTTCTGTCCATATCATTTATATTATTGAAACGCAAATATAGACATTTTTAGGAGGCATGATGGCATATTTCCTTTTTCTAAAAGGACAATTTCAGCTGTTTCATCTACTCGTCTGATTCGGGCAGCAGTGGTGGCTCCTCCTGCAACTCCCCCAATAATAATTATTTTCATCTGTTTATAGTGTAAATAGTTTCCTGCGGAAATAACAAACAGGGTCGAAGAAATGTTCATGGATTCAGATAAAAAAACTATATTTGCGCACCCTGTTTTTCATTCTTCTATATTAATGTAGACAATTTGTATGAATAAAATTCTTATTATTGACGATGAAGTCCAGATTCGCAGCCTTTTAGCTCGTATGCT
>OGMB01001299.1_pt1 | contig 11309 bp, 10 predicted proteins | sample 1573001 | NCBI WGS metagenome assembly OGMB01 (sample SAMEA2581921, study PRJEB24529) | metagenome | biome: Human gut stool | place: China | collected 2011
AGTGCAGGGCTGCGTTGGTGTTCGACGTACTACGGGACAGCATCCGGGTGGTATAGTCGTGCTGCCGATGGGTGAGGAGATTAATACCTTTACTCCTGTACAGCATCCTGCGAATGATATGACCGTTGACATCACGACAACGCATTTTGACTATCATTCAATCGACCACAACCTGTTAAAGCTCGATATACTTGGACACGATGATCCTACCATGATTCGTATGCTGCAGGATCTGACAGGTGTTGACCCAACAAAGATTCCGCTTGACGACAAGGCTGTCATGTCACTGTTTCAGAACACCTCCGCTTTGGGCATAGAGCCTGAGGATATCGATGGATGTCCGCTTGGAGCTTTAGGTATACCGGAGTTTGGTACCGATTTTGCCATGGGCATGCTCCTTGATACAAAGCCAAAGGAGTTTTCTGACCTCATCCGTATCGCCGGATTATCACACGGTACCGACGTATGGCTAGGCAATGCACAGACTCTTATCGAGGAAGGCACAGCTACCATTTCAACCTGTATCTGTACCAGAGATGATATTATGACATATCTGATTTCCATGGGACTTGAATCTGAGGAAGCCTTCAACATCATGGAGAAGGTGCGAAAGGGCATTATTGCCAAGGGTAAATGCCCTCAGTGGCCACAGTGGAAGGCGGATATGAAGGCACACGGTGTGCCTGACTGGTATATCTGGTCATGCGAGAAAATCAAGTACATGTTCCCTAAGGCCCATGCTGCGGCATACGTTATGATGGCATGGAGAATCGCCTACTGTAAGGTTTTCTATCCGCTTGCATACTACGCAGCATACTTTTCAATCCGTGCCACAGGCTTTTCATATGAGCTTATGTGTCAGGGAAAGGACCGACTCGAAAACTACATGAAGGACTATAAGAAAAGAAAAGACACGCTGTCAAACAAGGAGCAGGATGTATTTAAGGACATGCGTATCGTACAGGAGATGTATGCCAGAGGCTTTGATTTCATGCCTCTTGATATATACAGGGCTCACCCTAACCGTTTCCAGATAATTGATGGTAAGCTCATGCCCGCCATAAACAGCATTGACGGACTGGGCGACAATGCCGCTATTTATATTTCGGAAGCGGCAAAGGACGGACCATTCCTCTCAAAGGATGATTTCAGGGAGAGAACTCATGTATCGCGAACAGCCGTAGACCTCATGTCAGATTTGGGACTGCTTGGTTCACTGCCGGAATCAAACCAGCTTTCACTTTTCGATTTCGGAGCATAATCCGGCAGTTTAGCATAAAACATATACTTTAACAATAATAAAAATCCACTACTCATTGACAGACTCATAAATCTGTAAATAGGGTAGTGGATTTTGTGTATAATATGTATTGATTTTAAATATTAAATCTTATTTTAATTTTCTTCAATAAAATCTATCTGATACTCATCCATGTACTTGATACGTGCAAGTGAGTAAACCTCATAGCCCTGCTCGTTGATCTTTCTTCTGCCAGGCTGGAATGACTTCTCAATAAGGATTCCTATACCGGCAACTGTAGCGTGAGCCATGCGAAGAAGTCTGATGGCACCTGTAGCAGCCTCTCCGTCAGCCATGAAATCATCAATCAAAAGAATATTGTCATCCTCTGAGATAACATCGCGTGAGAGTGTAAGCTCATAGCTCTTCTCTGTTGTAAATGAAGTAACCTGTGTCTGATATAAATCATTATGTAATGTCTTTGAAGGCTGCTTCTTTAAAATAACAAGCGGTACATTCATCTTGGCTGCTGCCATAAGTGCAGGAGCAATTCCTGAGCTCTCTATTGTGACAACCTTTGTGATTCCCTTATCGGCAAAGTGATTTGCGAAATCCTCACCGATGTGCTCCATAAGCACCGGATCTACCTGATGGTTGATAAATTTGTTGACCTTTAAGATGTTTGTGCCAATTACTTGGCCATCCTTGAGAATTCGATCTTGCAGTTCTTTCATTTTGTTCACCTCATAAAAAATAAATTGTTATTATTATAGCACTATTCTTCGACAATATCACTATAAATTTTAGAATAAATTTCTTCAACCATATGATCGAGGAAGCTTTCCTCAAGCAGGCTGTATTTTTCAGTAATGACTGATGTGATAAGCTCAGCTCTCTTGTAGTATAAATCACCTGAGCAGGCATCTTCTTTTTCACCAGATGACGCTAAAGTCATAAGCTCGTCCCTATGAGTGACGGTCACGTATTCCATGATTTCCTCTTCGAGGGAATTATTCCGGTCAATTTTTTTTGAAATGTCCTTAAGCTCCATAAATGACTTCATTCCTATGATAAAAAATATCAAGAAAACAAGCCCCATTACGATAGAAACCATGAGCTTGTTTACCGAGTCTAAAGCGGCAAGCTTTATAACTCCTGTATCAAGCAGCACAATAGCAATAAGCCCTATCGCACCGACTCCGGTGAAGCACTGTCCGGTTGCTTTTGTATCCTCGTATCGTTTTTGTTCATCAACGTATATTTTCATACGGCCTCCATATTGTTTAATTATAGTTATATGTTATAATGAAACGATGAAAATTACAATATTATGTGTAGGAAAAGTTAAAGAAAAATTTTACAGAGATGCGATTGCTGAGTACTCAAAGCGCCTAAGCCGTTACTGTAAGCTTGAAATCACTGAGGTTTCCGATGAAAAGACAAGCGAACAGGCCACACAGACAGAGATAGACATCGTAAAAAATAAAGAAGGTGAGAGGCTTCTTAAAAATATAAAAGACGATGCATATGTATTTTGTCTGGCGATAGATGGAAAACAGCTTGATTCGGTAGAGCTGTCACAGAAGATGGATAAGCTTATGTCAGGAGGCAAAAGTCATCTTGTTTTTGTAATAGGAGGCTCTCTGGGGCTGTCCGATGATGTATTAAAGTGCGCTGACTATAAGCTTTCATTTTCTAAAATGACATTCCCCCATCAGCTCATGCGCGTAATTTTACTGGAGCAGATTTACAGGTCGTTTCGCATCAGCAATAATGAGCCGTACCACAAATAACCGGCATAATTCAGCCTAAATAAACATATGTTAATATATGAAGATGCAAAAAGTAACTGATTCGTTCGAGCTTCCAAAGGACATAGTGCTGGGACTTCCAATTGTAACAGCATATGGTTATAATGAGTTGACTATAGAAAACCACAAGGGTATTCTGTCATTTTCGGACAAGGCCGTAACTGTAAGGGCAGCAGACAGTACCATAAAAATATCCGGCAGCCGCCTTGAAATAAAGGAATTTACAAAGGATTTAATAATAATAGCCGGTCATTTAAAGGGTGTTATATATGAGTATTAAAGCTTATGCAACAGTAAGGCTGACAGGCTGCAATATCAGGCGCTTCATAAATCTGTGCACGGCAAACCATATAAAAATATGGAACCTTAAATATGTAAGTCCAAAGGAATATGAGGCCTGCTGCGGTACAGAAGATATTTTTCTAATGAAGCCGCACCTGAAAAAGACGCATACAAGGCTTCTCGTGATAAAAAGACAGGGATACTTTGCGATAAGAGCATTTCTATATAAAATACGTATTATTACGGCTGCAATTACCGGCGTTTTTTGTATACATGCACTCATCTGCACAAGAATCTGGCACATTGTGCCTGAAGGAAACCGTTTCACGTATGATGAGTCGGTCATCTCCTTTATGGAGAGTGAAAATGTAACAATAGGCAGCCACAAGAGAGCAGATTACAGCCTCCTTGAAAAGAAGCTTGAGGAAAAATATCCCGATATCACGTGGTGCAGTATATACATAGAAAAAAATACCATGAAAATTGATATATCAGAGGGAATAAATTATAGGTAAATTATGACAAATTTTATTTTTATGTTATAATGAAAAATATTTTGATTGAAAGGCACATGAGCTAATGAGTTTAAATGAAGTATCTATAAAAATACCGGGCGAATATATTCCAAACGTCTTTGGGCAGTTTGATGCATTCGCCAAGAAAATAGAGCGCACACTGCACGTAACGCTTGTCTTAAGAGATGATTCCTTAAAGATTATCGGAGCGCAGGGGAATATTGAAGGGGCAAAAGAGGTGTTCGAGCAGCTCATTGCGCTGGCTGAGAGAGGCAACGTCATCACAGAGCAGAACGTAAATTATGCACTTGCACTTTTAGAGGAGCATAGAGGCAGTGAGATTGTTGAGATTGACAAGGATATCATTTGTCACACAATAAATGGCAAGCCTGTAAAGCCAAAAACCATAGGACAGAAGGAATATGTCGATGCAATCAGGAAAAAGATGATTGTGTTTGGCATGGGTCCTGCCGGAACAGGAAAGACCTATCTTGCCATGGCAATGGCCATAACAGCTTTTAAAAATGAGCAGGTGGGCCGTATTATTCTGACACGTCCTGCGATTGAAGCAGGCGAGAAGCTTGGCTTTCTGCCGGGAGATCTGCAGAGCAAGATTGACCCATATTTGAGACCATTGTACGATGCTCTTTATCAGATAATGGGAGCTGAGAGCTTCCAGCGCAACATGGAAAAGGGCCTTATTGAGGTAGCTCCTCTTGCGTACATGAGAGGCCGTACACTTGACAATGCATTTATCATACTCGATGAGGCACAGAATACAACGCCTGCACAGATGAAGATGTTTCTTACACGAATCGGCTTTGGCTCAAAGGTTGTCGTGACCGGTGATGCTACACAAAAGGATCTTGCACCGGGAGCAAAATCAGGGCTTGATGTGGCACTTAGGGTGCTTAAAAACATAGATGATATAGGCATATGCAATCTGACAAGCAAGGATGTCGTGCGTCATCCGCTTGTACAAAAAATCGTTCAGGCATATGATGATTATGAAAATAAGCAGACTGCAAAGACTGCAAGAAAGCAGAGGAAGAGCAATTGAGAAGGGTTGTATCACTAATATCAATTTTTATATCAATCTTAGCTCTTTCATTTGTGCTGTGTCTGCTTGGTGATGTATATCCGGATGAGTGGATATGCATGGGTTTTTTAGATATCATATTTTATATGCTGCTTTTATTTGAGCTTGAGTACGAGCGGAACACACTGCAGCTGTCGAACAACTCAAGAACTGATTATCTTAGGTTTACGTTTGCGTTTATCATTTGCTCTATAGTGTGTATCATAAGCGGTTTTATGCCACTGTACAGCAGGCCGGTGATGATTTTTCCTATATTGCTTTGTCTGATTGGCAATGAGTTTCTGGCTTTTATAAGCGGTACTTATTTTTGTATATTGCTTTCAATAACTGTATCCGGAGACTGCTTTGAGCTCGTATGTGAGCTGCTTCTTGTAATCACAGGTGCTATCCTTGCAAAGATGCTAAAGGAGGACAAGCTTCAGATATGTATATATCTGATCACAATCAGTATGAGCATTGTGACACCGGGCATATTCTATTATATGTCAACAAAGGAGTTTTCTGTTTCCATTATTATTGCCGGAGCTGTAAGCGGCATGATTGTTTCGCTTATCGGCATCATTTGTGCCAGGGTATTTAAGCCACTTAGCGCTGATGAAACAAATGACAGGCTTATAGCAATAATAGAGGAGGATTTTCCTGCTGTAAAGCAGCTTAAAAAGCACAATTTCTCTGAATATAATCATGGCAATTTCGTATCGACGATTGCCATAAAGGCTGCAAAGGCTGCAGGACTGGACACAGCGCTATGTGCAGCAGGAGGCTTTTATTACCGCATAGGGCAGTGGCAGAAGCATAAAAGCGTCATGGAAGGAGTGGAACAGGCATTAGCCATGCATTTTCCTGAAAAGCTGACCAATATACTCTATGAGTACTATGGCAAGCTAAGACATCCACAGACCCCTGAATCCGCACTCATCCATATGGTCGATGCTTTAATAGTAAGGCTTGATCATATCAAAAACGATGTGGCAGACAGTGAATGGAATCATGAGATACTTATTATCCAGACATTAAATGAGCTGTCAAGCTCAGGAATGTATGATGAATCAGGACTTTCCATGAATCACTTTTTAAAAATACGAGACTATCTTACAAAGGAGGAGCTGCTTAAATGAGTTTTTTTATCGAAAAAGAAGTAGAATGCAATTTTAATTTTGATTATGAAAAGGTCGCAGAAGCTGTTGTTTCTGCTTCACTTGAGCAGGAGAGATTTCCGTATGAGGCGGAGGTTAATTTGACACTGACAGACAATGAAGGGATACATGCCATCAATAAGGAGTACAGGCAGATAGACAGACCTACAGATGTATTATCTTTTCCGATGCTTTCATATGAAACCCCCGGGGACTTTTCTTTCCTTTCAGATGAGAATGAGGATGATTTCAATCCTGATACAGGAGAGGTCATGCTAGGAGACATTATCATATCCGTCGACAAAGTAAAGGAGCAGGCCTTAGAATACGGACACAGCGAAAAAAGAGAGTTTGCCTTTCTGATTACGCACAGCATGCTTCATCTGTTCGGATATGATCACATGGAGGCTGATGAGGCGGCCGTAATGGAAGAGCACCAGAGAAAAATACTTGACGCTTTAGGTATAACACGCTAATATTTAAGCTGGTTATCAATTGAAACAGAGGATTTATAAATGTCTAAAAAAAATAACGGGGCAAGTAATGCCTTAGTACAGGGCTCTATACTTGCCGTAGCATCTATCATAAGCAGAATAATAGGACTCATATATCGTATACCGATGCAGCGTATATTGGGCGATATCGGAATCGGCTATTATTCCACAGCCTTTGAAATATACAATGTCATGCTGATTATATCATCATACAGCTTACCGCTTGCCGTATCAAAGATGGTTTCAGCCCAGATGGCAAAAAAGAGGCGGACTGCGACGTATCAGATACTTAAGTGCGCTCTGCTTTTTGCAAGCATCAGTGGCACAACAGTGGCTCTCATACTGTTTTTTGGTGGCAATTTTTTTGCAACAACGCTTCTTAACACACCATACAGTATTTTTGCCTTAAGAGTACTGGCTCCGGGGCTTTTGGTAGTTGCAGTGCTCGGCGTCATCAGAGGCTTTTTCCAGGGACTGGGAACCATGATGCCAAGTGCCGTATCACAGATAATAGAGCAGATAGTAAATGCCATAGTCAGTGTATGGGCAGCCTACGTGCTCTACCGTACAGGTACAAGGATTGGTGCAGTGCTTGGTGACAAGGAACACTATGCCGCTGCATACGGTGCAGCAGGCGGTACACTTGGAACAGTGCTTGGCTCTGTAGCAGCACTTTTATTTGTGGTATTTATCTTTGCCATCTATATGAAGGTGTTCAAGAGGCAGATGAAAAGAGAACGAAATGTCAGGGTGAGCTCATTTGGCTACACAATGAAGATTCTTGTAATTACGGTTATTCCGGTGCTTTTAAGTACTACTATATACAATATCAGTGGTATTATCGACCAGGGTATTTTCAAGCAGGTTGCACTGCTTCAGGGATACACTCAGAATGATATAGACGTATGGTGGGGTGTATACACCGGAAAGTACAAGCTTTTAATCAATGTGCCTATATCCATAGCATCAGCTATGGCAGCATCCTTTGTGCCGGTTCTTACAGGCGCATATCACAGGGACGATATGGAGGCAGTGAGAGGACAGATTAATCTTTCCACACGCTTTATCATGGTTGTCGCATTCCCATGTGCAGTAGGGCTTGCCGTGTTTGGACTGCCAATATTTAATATACTGTTCTCCAGCACCCGTGCAACAAATGCTGAGGCATCACTTATGATGTATGTCGGTGCGGTTGCGGTGGTATTTTACTCGCTTTCCACTCTGTCCAACGGACTGCTGCAGGGAATTGACAGGCTCAAGGTTCCTGTAATCAACGCTGCGATATCCATTGTAGCGCATGTCATAGTACTCATACTGCTTATGCTCATATTCAGGCTCAATATACATGCAGTTGTGCTTGCCAATACGTTTTTTGCATTGCTCATGTGTTTTATGAACAGCATGGCTTTAAAGAAGTACAGCGGCTTTAAGCAGGAAATAAAAAAGACCTTTATCATACCGGCCATAAGCTCGCTCATAATGGGAGTTATTTCGTATATAGTATACTTTATACTTTACAAGGCCTGTCATATTGAGATTATCGCCTTCATTCTTGCTGCAATCATTGCGGTTATCTCATATGCAGTGGCGCTGCTTTTACTCAAGGGACTGACTGAGGATGAGCTTAGACATTTTCCTAAGGGCACACTTATCATAAAAGTGGCAAAAAAATGTCATTTATTATAAAATTGAATAAATAACAAAAATTTACAGATACTGATTTTGAGGTGATAATATGAAAAGCAAAATCAGTATCTGTTTTTTAACTATTGTTGTAATTCTTCTTGCACTTGTTATAATAGAAAAAATCAATACGCAAAGAGCAGCAGACAAGGCTGCGATAATTGCACAAAGCAATGAAAATGATAAAGAAGAAAAAAATGAAAAAGAAAGCCTTCTGACATCAAATGAGGCTAAGAATGCAAAATACTGCATCAAAAATGACTCCGGAATGCTGTCTGTATACAACGGCACTGCAAGTGAAAAATACTTTGACACAGGCGTGTATTTTGAAGAACTGCCAGATGAGGCAAAAAATAAGGTTACAAACGGACTCTACTTTTTTAACGAAACTGATTTGTACGATTTTCTTGAAAGCTATTCGAGTTAATGTTAAAATAAATCAGGTAGGGGAAAGAATATGTACGATGTAATTATAATAGGTGCCGGTGCATCCGGGCTGATGGCAGCAGCAGCTGCTGCATCAAAGGGAGCACGCGTGGCACTTTTAGAGCACAAGGATGATATAGGAAAGAAAATACTTGCAACAGGAAACGGCAGATGTAATTTCACAAACACTGATATGTCCGTAAACAAATTCCACGGCAGTAAAGCACTGATTAAAAACGGGTTGTCGCAATTTAATTATGCAGACACAATACGTTTTTTTAAAGAACTTGGAATACCTGCATATGACAATGCAGGCTACATTTATCCAAATTCAAGGCAGGCTACATCTGTTGTGGCAGCCTTTCGCATGGAGCTTATGAGGCTTCATGTGGATGTGAAAACAGGCATTAATATTACAGAAATCAGACCTGAAGTGATTACAGCTAAAGACACAAAGAACGCAGCCGATATGGCAGTTAAAAAGCAGGCGGATGAGCGAGCAGGTTACTGCATCCAAACAGACCGTGGCAGCTTTAAGTCCAAAAGGCTTATCATAGCGTGTGGCCTTACGGCTTCCCCAAAGCTTGGAAGTGACGGAAGCCTGTTTCGACAGATAGAAGCTCTCGGACACCATATCCAAAAGCCATTACCCGCGCTTTGCGGCTTTAGCTGTGATGGTCTTAATTTCAAAAAAATCACAGGTGTCAGGTGCGATGCTACCGTTGCTTCCGTGATAGACGGTCAAATGACAGAGCAAAATACAGGGGAGCTGCAGTTAGCTGACTATGGCATCTCAGGCATTCCTGTTTTTCAGATTTCAAGTCTTATGTCAAGAGCCCTCGATAAAGGTCAAAGGGTCAAGGTGATAATTGACTTTTTGCCGGCTTTCAGTGATGATGAGCTTAATGGATACATAAAAGACAGAAGCATTACAACGACAGACAACCGCTCGCTAAATGAGATGCTTAACGGACTTTTAAATAATAAGCTTCTTCTTGAGCTGATACACAAATCAGGTGTATCTCCTGACAAAAAGGGAAGGCTGTTGACAGATGATGATTGTAAAAGTCTCACCCGCTCAATAAAGCATACAGCCGTTTCGGTAAAAAAGCCAAGAGGAGTGGAATTTGCACAGGTCTGTGCAGGCGGCATATATACAAAGGAAATAGATGTACGTACATTGGAGTCCAAAATCCATCCGGGGCTTTACTTTTGCGGCGAGCTGCTTGATGTGGACGGCATATGCGGTGGCTACAATCTGCAGTGGGCATGGACAAGTGGATATATAGCAGGAGAAATGCAGTAAATGATTAAAATTAACCAGATAAAGCTCCCCGTCACGCACAGTGATGAGGCATTAAAAAAGAAAATAATAAAAATGCTTAAGCTCAATGCCAAGACAAGCTTTACATACCGCATATTAAGGAAATCACTTGACGCGCGTAAAAAGCCTGAGCTGTTCTATACATATTCAGTTGCTGTAGAGATAGAGGATACAAAAAATAACGAAGAAGCAATTGTAAAAAGAGCAGCCAGCTCGTCTGTGCTCATATATAAAGAAAAAGAGTACATGATACCTGCATGCGGCCATATACCGCTTGACAGGCGACCTGTTATTGCAGGGGCAGGACCTGCCGGCCTGTTTTGTGCATATATATTGGCAGAGGCAGGTTTTCGCCCGATAGTTATCGAGCGTGGCAGCAGGGTTGAGAAAAGAACTTGCGATGTACAAAAATTCTGGGAGAGCGGCATACTTAATCCCAAAAGCAATGTACAGTTTGGTGAGGGCGGTGCCGGAACCTTTTCAGACGGCAAGCTGAATACATCCGTAAAGGATCCTTCGGGCAGAAATCGTCTTGTGCTTGAGACATTTGTGCGCTTTGGGGCAGATCCGTCCATACTTTATGACAACAAGCCACATATCGGTACTGATGTGCTTTCAGAAGTAATTGTCAACATGCGTGAGTTTTTGGTTGACAAAGGGGCCACATTTGTATTTGACACCTGTGTAAACAATCTTGACATAGTTTCCCAAAAGCTATTAAGTGTTTACACGGATTCTGACAGTAACAGTAATAGTGAAATAAAGACAGATGTATGCGTTCTGGCACTCGGACACAGCGCCAGAGATACATTTGATATGCTTTACAACAAAGGCTTTGATATGGAGTGCAAGAGCTTTGCAGTCGGCTTTCGCGTGGAGCATCCGCAGCGCATGATAGATGAATCACAGTATGGTATTCAAAAGAAAATCATACTTCCTCCAAGCCCATACAAGGTCACATCCAATTTTCCGAATGGCAGAGGAGTCTATTCATTCTGCATGTGTCCGGGAGGATATGTGGTCAACTCATCGTCAACCGAAAATCACACGGTGGTTAACGGCATGAGCTATCACGACAGAAACAGCAAAAATGCGAACAGTGCCATCATAGTATCTGTTTCGCCGAAGGATTTCGGAGCAGATGATGCCCTCGCCGGAGTGAGATATCAGGAAAAGCTTGAAACAGAAAATTATAAGAGAGGCAATGGTTTAATACCACAGCAGCTTTTCGGTGATTTCTGTGATGACAGATTAACGACAGCATACGGTGATTTTGGCTCCTGTACAAAGGGAAACACC
>OGMB01001300.1_pt1 | contig 11306 bp, 9 predicted proteins | sample 1573001 | NCBI WGS metagenome assembly OGMB01 (sample SAMEA2581921, study PRJEB24529) | metagenome | biome: Human gut stool | place: China | collected 2011
TTTTGGGCATCAAGGTGCCTGATAATGAAATGCAGCTGCAAAACAGCGGTGTTTACGAACAGGCGAAGGCGCGCGACAGTGAGCTGGAGGAAGAAGAAAGCAGACGTCTGCTTTATGTTGCTATGACGCGTGCTCAAAAGCAGCTTTTAATGGTCGGTACGGTGGCGAAAGAAAAGCTGCCGGAGGCTGTTATCGCTCTGCCTGCCGCCAAGGGCTGGTGGCAGCAGCTGCAGGCAGTATACGAGGCTGACTGGGAAAAGCAGGAAAGCAGCTGTCCATGGGTACGCCTTTTGTGTGCCGATGCTTTAAGTCCGGCTGTTGCGCAGCAGGGCGAGCAGCCGCAGCTGGCGTTGGAGCCGTTGGCCTTGGCACCGCTGCCTGCCTACGCAGCCTGCGGCCGTACCTGCTTTACCGCAAGTGCGCTGCAGACGTATCTGCATTGCAAGCGTCAATATTACTACCAGCAGGTTTTGGCAGTGCCTGAGCTGGAGCAGACAGTTGCCGGCGAGCAGGCGCACGAGCTGCCTGCTAGTGTAACCGGCAGTATTGTGCACAAAGCGCTGGAGCTGTATAATGGCTATAATGCGGAGGCTGTTTTTGCCATTGCGCTGGATGAATTTGCTCCCGGCGTTGCGGCAACACAGGCCAAGAGTATGTTTGATGCTTATGTTGTCAGCGATTTGTATAAAGCATTGCCCAAAAAGCAGAAGCGTGAATTAGAATTTGTACAGCCTCTGCAGCAGGAGTTGGCGGCTGAGGGCGTAATCGATTTGCTGGCCTTTGACGAAGATGATAATATGATTATAGTGGACTATAAAACAGGTACGCCGCCGGAGCCTGACGAGGTGAAGCTGGGTTATGCTTATCAGCTGGCGCTGTATAAGGATGCTGCGGAAAAGCTGTACCCCGGCAAAAGAGTTGTGCGCGCCGAGCTGCACTTTTTGCAGAACATGAGCGTCTGGCAGCTGCCGTTGGATAAATCGTACCTGCAGGAAGCAATAGAGCTGTGCGAGGAAATCAGCGGTAAGGGCGAGGAGGACGATTTCGCCTGCATCTGTAACGAAAGCTGTGCTTACTGTCACTATGCATATCTGTGTCCGCAAAAGAATAAAGAATAGGTGATATAATGGAGATTTTTGCTAAATTAGAAAGCTGGGATTATCTGGCGGCGGCCATGCTGCTGTTTTCCGCTTGGCTGCTGTTGGGCGGTATCGGCCGTCTGCAGAAGAATGACCCGGAGCGTGTGGATGCGAAAAAGCTGCGCATCCGTGCCTGCGGTGGTTTGGTTGCGGGCGCTTTGTATCTGGCCTGCCGCTATCTGCAGCTGTAATATTGCCGGCAGTTAAACTTGCGTGCGGCTTTCATTAAGGTATATAATATGCTTATATCTTAAACTACTACGAGGTGACTGTAATGATAAACAAAACAAGACTGATTGATGAATTTATAGAGCTGGTAAGTGTTCCCTGCCCCAGTAAGGACGAAAAGCAGGAAGCTGAGCTGATTATGGCGAAGCTGCGCGAGCTTGGCTTGGAGCCGGAGATGGATAAGGCGCACGAAAAAGCAGGCGGTACCTGCGGCAATGTGTGGGCCTATGTAAAGGGCACTGTGCCGAATGCTCCGACACTGCTGTTTGAAGCGCACATGGATTCCGTAGCACCGACAACCGGCACCAAGGTTGTCCGCAAGGACGGCGTGCTGTACAGCGACGGTACCACAACTCTGGGCGGTGACGACAAGGTTGGCGTTGCTGCCATGCTGGAGGCGGTACGCGCACTGAAGGAGGATGGCGTAGCTCACGGCGACGTGCAGCTGTGCTTTACCGTCAGCGAGGAAATCGGCTGCCTGGGCGTAGTCAACATGGACCAAAGCTGGATTAAGGCCGATTACGGCTATTGCATGGATATCGGCGGCGCACCGGGCGAAATTACCTACGCTGCACCGAAGCTGTACGATATTTATGTAACCGTCAAGGGAAAGGCTGCCCATGCAGGCATTGCTCCGGAAGAAGGCGTCAATGCGATTATGCTGGCGGCGGACGCTCTGTCCAAGCTGCCTGCTTATGGTCGTCTGGACAGCGAAACTACCTTTAACATCGGCATGTTCAATGCAGGTGTAGGCACCAACATCGTCTGCCCGGAGGCTAAATTTGTCATTGATATGCGCTCTCTGAACGTACCGCGTCTGGAAGCGTTGAAGGATTCTACCATCGCTTTGATTAAAGAAGCTGTTGAAGCCGGCGGCGGTCAGGTAGAATTCGACGTAGTGGAAGGCTGCCCGGCTGTGGAGCTGAACAAGGACCACGAATGCATTAAGCTGGCAGCACGCGCTGCGGAAACCCTGGGCTTCCCGGTAGAGCTGAAAACAACCGGCGGCTGCAGCGACGGCAACTATCTTTGCGGCTATGGCCTGCCCTGCGGTCTTTTGGCAACCGGCATGAGCAATGTGCACACTACAGCGGAATATCTGAAGGAAGAGGACCTGTACAACACTGCGCGCTGGACCTACGAAATTATTAAAGAGGCAGCGAAGTAAATCATAGTGTTCACGTATAGTTTTCTTGACTGGAAGAAAAATTGACGTTATAATAAAAGCAACTTCATAACGTAACCTTTGGGGCAGGGTGCAATTCCCGATCGGCGGTAAAGTCCGCTAGCGCAGCAGCGCACGAACCGGTGTGATTCCGGTACCGACAGTATAGTCTGGATGAGAAAAGGTGGCAAAACTGTATTTTACCGCATAAGGGCTCCTTAGGTCTTTATGCGGTTTTTTATATTACTGGAAGGTGATATTTTGGCAAGAATGACAGATGAAGCATATATGCAGCGGGCTTTGGAGCTGGCGCTGCAGGCAGAGGGCAACACCAGTCCCAATCCGATGGTTGGCTGTGTGATTGTTGACGATGACGGCAATATTGTGGGTGAGGGCTATCATCATAAGGCCGGCGAACCGCATGCCGAGGTCAATGCCTTGGCGGAGGCTAAGCAGATGGCTCAGGGTGCAACGGCCTATGTAACGCTAGAGCCCTGCGCACATTACGGACGCACCGGTCCCTGCTGTGTAGCTTTGGCACGCGCGGGCATCGGCAAGGTTGTGGTGGCCTGCCTTGATCCTAACCCCAAGGTTGCAGGTCAGGGTTTGGAATATCTGCGCCTGCAGGGTATCGAGGTTGTTACCGGCGTATGCGAAAAGGAGGCTCTGTACTTAAATGAGCGCTTCTTTACCTGGATTACGAAGCAGCGTCCGTTTATTACTTTAAAATACGCTATGACGCTGGATGGCAAGATTGCCACGGCAACGGGCGACAGCAAATGGATTACCGGCGAGGAGGCACGCACCTATGCACACCGTCTGCGCAAGCAGCATGATGCTGTGCTTGTCGGCATCGGCACAGTGCTGGAGGATGACCCGGAGCTGACTACACGATTGGTGCGTGGCAAGAATCCGGTGCGCGTGGTGCTCGACAGCAGCCTGAAGATTTCGCTGATGGCAGCAGTTCTGAATCCGCTGGCGGATACGATTATTTTTACCGGCTTGGATGCCGATATCGTTAAGGCGGAAGCGCTGGCTGCTCTGCCTAACGTAGAGGTGGTACGTCTGCCGTTGGCTGACGGCGTTCTGCCTGTGGCGCAGGTGGTGCAGGCCTTGGCCGAGCGCGGTATTACCAGCCTGTTGGTAGAAGGAGGCAGTGCGATTCACGGTGCCTTCTTTGATGCAGGCCTTGCTGACAGAGTGTGCGCCTTTGTAGCGCCCAAGCTGATCGGCGGCGCAGGCAGCAGTCTGGTGGAAACCGGCTGGCAGCTGACAGAGGTCGAAATCGAAAAATTGGGCAGTGATGTACTGATAACAGGTCTGGTGCCGGAGCTGGATAAGCAGGAGCTGCCGAAGGAGGCGGAATAATGTTTACAGGATTGGTAACCGAACTGGGCACGGTGCAGAAGCTGGCGCAGCAGGGTGAATCATATCACCTGACAGTTGCTGCGGTGAAGGTACTGCAGAATTTGAAAATCGGTGACAGCGTTGCTGTCAACGGCGCCTGCCTGACGGTAGTAAGCATGGATGACACCGCCTTTACCGCCGACGTGATGCCGGAAACCGTGCGCCTGACTAATATCGGCAGCCTGCATGCCGGTGACAGAGTAAATCTGGAGCGCACGCTGCGCCTGTGCGACGGTCTTGACGGTCACATCGTCAGCGGACACGTGGAAGGCCTTGGCGTAATTGCCGGCCGCAGGCCTGAGGGCATTGCGATGGTGGTGACAATCAACACTCCGCCGGAGCTTTTGAAATATATCATTAAAAAGGGCAGTATTGCGATTGATGGTATCAGCCTGACGGTAACGCAGGTTACGGAAAGCAGTTTTTCCGTATCGCTGATTCCGCATACCGCCAAGGAAACAACGCTTGGCTTTAAGGATGTGGGTGACAGCGTAAATCTGGAAACGGATATTATCGGTAAATATGTAGAGCAAATGTTAAAATTTAACCCCAAGCAGACTCAGGAGCCTGCTTTAAATAAAAATATGCTGCTGGAAAATGGGTTTATCTGAGCAGCAACAAAGAGGTAGAAAATGGAAAAGTTTAAGTATAATACAATTGATGAAGCTATCGCTGCGATTAAAGCAGGTCAGATGGTACTGGTAACCGATGACGAGGACCGCGAAAACGAAGGCGACCTGATTATGGCAGCCGAGCTGTGCACTCCCGAGGCTATTAACTTTATGGCTAAGGAAGCACGCGGACTTATCTGCATGCCGGCAGACAGCGAGGTTATGGACAAGCTGCAGTTTGGCGCTATGGTAACGCACAACACCGACAATCACGAAACAGCCTTCTCTGTTTCTATTGACCATGTTGACACTACCACCGGTATTTCTGCTTACGAGCGCGCATATACCATGAAAAAATGCGCTGAGCCGGGTGCGCAGCCGAGCGACTTCCGCCGTCCGGGCCACGTTTTCCCGCTGCGCGCACGCAAGGGCGGTGTACTGGTGCGCACCGGTCACACCGAAACCACTGTTGATTTGTGCAAGTTGGCAGGCCTGCAGCCCGTAGGCATCTGCTGCGAGATTATGAACGATGACGGCCATATGGCGCGCACTCCGGATTTAATCGAGTTCGCCAAAAAGCATAAGCTCGTTTTCATCACCGTTGCCGAGCTTGTTGCTTATCGCAAGGCACACGAAAAAATGGTGCATCGTGCCGCTGAGGCTGCGTTGCCGACTAAATACGGCAATTTCCGCATCATTGCATATGAAAATGATTTGGACAACCTTTGTCATGTTGCTATTGTCAAGGGCGATGTTGCCGGTAAAAAGGACGTGCTCGTGCGCGTGCACAGCGAGTGCCTGACCGGTGATGCCTTCGGCAGCCTGCGCTGCGACTGTGGCGATCAGCTGGCAACCGCATTGAAGATGATTGAAAAGGAAGGCTGCGGCGCAGTTGTTTACATGCGTCAGGAGGGACGTGGTATTGGCTTGGCTAACAAAATCCGTGCTTACGCACTGCAGGACCAAGGCCTTGATACCGTTGAGGCGAACGTTCGCCTGGGCTTTGCTCCCGACCTGCGCGACTACGGCATGGGCGCACAAATTCTGGCAGATCTCGGACTCACCAGCATCCGCCTGATTACCAATAACCCCGCAAAACGCATCGGCCTCTCCGGCTATGGCATCACCATCACCGACCGTGTGCCCATCATCATGGAGCCTAACGAATACAACGAGCACTATCTTGACGTTAAAGAAGAGAAAATGGGCCACAAGCTGCACGAAGGCTGTGGCTGCAACTGCGGAAAGTAAAAAAGAGCGTCGCAATTAACATATCCTTACGCTCAGGAAAAATTTGCTAAAATTTTTATTCGCTTCACGATATGTCAATTGCTCACTTACAGTTTTCTTGCAATTTTTTAGAACGCTACCCTAGGCGCTGCGCAGACCGGAACGGACGACGGCCCCGCAAGAACATAGATGTTCTGCGAACCACGCCAGCAACGGATAGGCACAGGAATTTTTCGCTGGAGTGTTGACGAAGCCTGCGGCAGAACAACACGCAAAAATCAGCGACGTGAAAAATTCTGCGAATCTAGTCGCCGGAATCCGGCGGAGCAGCCGTTAAGGGCGTTTTTTGGATACTTTTTGCCGCCCCGGGCAAAAAGTATCATAGCACGCAAGCGTAAGGGAAGCAGGCTATACTTCGCATTGAACATCAATAATAACCCTCAATAACTATAACCCACAAGGAGAAAAACATGAGAAAAATAGCAATCTACGGTAAAGGCGGCATCGGCAAATCCACCACCACCTCCAATTTATCCGCAGCCCTCGCATTAAAAGGCTACAAAGTAATGCAAGTAGGCTGCGACCCCAAAAGCGACAGCACCAAAAACCTCATGGAAGGCAAACGCATCCCCACAGTATTAGAACAACTGAAAGCAAAAGGCGAAGCCTTGAAATTAGAAGACATAGTCTTTGAAGGCTTCGGCGGCGTCCTGTGCGTAGAAGCCGGCGGCCCCACCCCCGGCATCGGCTGTGCAGGCCGCGGCATCATCTCCGCCTTCGAAAAACTGGCCGAGCTGGAAGCCTTTGAAACCTACAAGCCTGACATCGTCATCTACGACGTCTTAGGCGACGTAGTCTGCGGCGGCTTCGCCATGCCCATTCGCGGAGGCTATGCACGCGAGGTATTCATCGTATCCTCCGGCGAAATGATGGCCCTCTATGCGGCAAGCAACATCGCCCAGGCCATCAAAAACTTCGGCCGTCGCGGCTACGCACGCTTAAAGGGCATCATCCTCAATGCCAAAAACATTGAGAACGAGCAGGAGCTGGTAGCTAAGGCTGCCGCAGAAATCGGTACCGAGGTTGTGCAGTACGTTCCGCGCAGCGGCGATATCCAAATTGCCGAAAATCAGGGCGGTACCGTCAGCGAATTTGTCAAGGACTCTCCAATGGTACAGGTATACAACGAATTAGCCGAGCACGTTTTGGCTATGAGTGAGGACGAAGAGGAATAGGAGGCAGTACATGGGCTTAAAGGAAGATGCAATGTGGAAGATGGCCGAAAAAATGGGCATGCCCAAAAGCGCTATCGAAGCCATCAAGGCAAAGCAGAAAAACGGCGACAAGAGCAATATGCCCGACATGGGTAAAATGATGAGCATGATGCAGGCCATGAAAGGCGAAAAGAAGGATGAAATGCGTAAAATGGCCGAAAAAATGGGGATGCCGCCGCAGGCTGCAGGCATGGACGGCAACGAAATCTTAGGTCGTCTGAACCGCTTGAGCAAGGTGCAGACGATTAAGGACGTGCCCCAGCTCACGACAGCGCTGTTCCCCGGCACCCACTGTCCGCTGATGGGGGCGGCGATGGTGGCAGGCGGTATTGATGATTGTCTTTTGGTAATCGTAGGTACGGATGAATGCAGCTATTATACCAAAAGCCTCACCATCAACGAGCGCTACGGCGGTATTGCGGGACGCTGTGTTTCCGTAGTATTAAGCAGCCATGACGTAACTTTCGGCAGCACCGAAAGCATGCACAAGGCCTTCAAAGAAATAGTGGCGGAATATCAGCCGAAATGCGTGATGCTCGTCACTACCTGCGTAATTGAGGTAATCGGCGATGATTACGACGCCATTGCCGCAGAGCTGACCAAGCAATACGGTATTCCGGTGATGGCAGTGCACACCGAGCACTTTAAGTGCGAGGATCACTTCCCCGGCTTGGAGCGTGCTATCACCGCCTGCGCCGCAATGATGCAAAAGCAGGATTGCGACGGCAGCGTCAACGTTCTGGGCCAGCGCATGGGTAACTTTGCCGATACGGAGCTGCACGCATTTTTGGCGGCAGCAGGCGTCAAGCTGGGTGTACAGCTTCCCAGCGGCTGCACTGCCGAGGAAATCCGCCGTGCTCCCGCAGCGAAGGTGAACATCGTCGTGCATGATATCGCACTGCCGTTGGCGCAGGCTATGCAGGAGCAGTACGGCATTCCGTATGTTTACTTCAACCGCTTCGCCGCACCGGAAAAAATCCTGCAGGCCTATCAGCATCTGTTTAATTATCTGGAGCTGCCGCTGCCTGCGGAGCTTGGCGCTAAATTTGAGGAATGCAAAGCATTGGAGCAGAAGGTGCTGCCTGACGTCAAGGGCGTGCCCTATATCTACGGCAATACGCAGTATGACTGCTTTGAGCTCAACAGCTATCTGTGCAGCCTAGGCCTGGTGCCGCAGCTGATTCAGAGCAATAAGCTGAGTGAGGCTAATTTTGCGGATATCGAAAGTATTCTGGCGCAAACCGATCCGTACATCTGCAAGGCGGCGAATATCGCACCGCTGCAATATGTTTATGATGTACTGCATCCGTGGTTCTATATGGGCCATGAATTCGGTGAACGCCTGCGCCGCAAGGGCATTGCCCTGCTGCACAGCGACCCGGCAGGAAAAATGCTGGGCTTTGAATGCAACAGCTTCATGCTGCAGGCGGTGGCGAAGGCTGTCGCTGATGCCAAAATGTTCAGAGAGGAGGCCGGCCTGTGAGCTTAGTAAGATTTTTACCGACACCGTCGGACAGAATGGGAATAATCTGGAGCCTTTTGGCCGTACAGGGCGCCATCGTGCTGGAATACGGCCCTGCGGGCACCACGCACTACAGCATGGGCTTATACGGAGGCTTGGGCCTGCGCTTTCAAAACCGCATGTTCACTACGCATATGAGCGAGGACGATGTTGTTATGGGCGATGTAACACGTCTGGAGGAAGCAATTATCGAACTGGATAAAAGCTATGCGCCGAAGGTTATCTTCGTCGTAGCCTCTTCCGTAACTGCCGTTATCGGTACCGATATCAAGGGCGTGTGCCGTTATATGCAAAATGAGGTCAAGGCCAAGCTGGTAGCCTTTGAACAGGGAGGCTTCCGCGGTGATTACAGCGTTGGCTTGGCGGAAACCTACAAGCTGCTCGTGCGCAATCTGCCGCAGAAGGACGCAGCTAAGGAGGCAGGCGTATACAACATCATCGGCGCCTCTGCGTGGCGTTACCGCATGGCGAGCGATATCTGGGAGGTGAAAAACCTGCTGGGTGAAGCACTGGGCCTGCGCTGCAATGCCTGCCTTTGCTGCGACACGAGCGTGGAGGAGCTGGAGGATATGGGTCTGGCACAGGTGAATATTGTGCTGGGCAACGAAGGTCTTGCAGCTGCCAAATATCTGCAGGAAAAATTCGGCACGCCGTATGTTTACGCTGTTCTCTACGGTTACAACGGTACGTTGAGCTTTTTGGCGCAGGTTGGAGAAGCGGTAGGCAGGGAGCCGGATTCTATGGTACTGCTACGCCTGCAAACAAAGGAAAAGAGCCTTTCCAGACTCAGTCTTTTCACTATGATGGATAACAACAAGCCAAAGAAGGCTGTAGTTAAGGGCGATTATGATTTGGTACAGGGCGTGAGTGCCTTTCTGGAGCAGGGCGGCATCACTGTACTGCACAAAATGTGTGCGCACAGCCTGAAGGCGATTGCCGAGCCGGCGGCAGATGTGGAAGCCTACGCTGAAGAGAGCGATTGGCTGCAGGTAATCCGTGGATTGCAGGATACACTTATTTTGGCAGATGATGTGGCACTGTTGCAGGCTGATGCAGATAACGCGAAGGTGCTTATCAGCGCTCCGTTTATGAACAGCGCTGTGGCTACGCACATGCCGTTTATGGGTGAAAGGGGAGCGGATTACCTTTTTGAGCGGGTGCAGGCGTATTGCAGAAGATAAAAAAATAGCGCACGCTATTAAAGCATGCATTGAGAATAAAGAAAACCCATGTCCTGCCGATTTCAGCGTGACATGGGTTTTAGTAATTTCTTATAAACCAATTTTAGCTCTATTCTGCTTTAACCTTAAACACAATCGCATACAGCACTGGCAGCACCACCAGCGTCAGCAGCGTTGCACCGGTCAGACCGCAGGCAATAGCCACAGCCATCGCATTCCAGAACTGGCTGGCGAACATAGGAATCAATCCCAGCACCGTAGTGAAGGCTGCCAGCATAATCGGACGGAAACGCACAATCGCCGATTCCGTAATCGCCTTGGCAGGCTCCATTCCGGCATCAAGATGCTGTTGAATCTGGTCAACCAGCACCATACTGTTACGGATAATCGTACCGGTGAGTGCCAGGATGCCCAGCTCAGCCATAAAGCCCAACGCGGAATTGAACAGCAGCAGTCCGAAGATAACGCCGATTATTCCCATGGGCGCCGTCAGCATAATAACCAGCAGCTTGCGGATATCCTGCATCTGCAGCATAATCAGAACGACAATCAGCAGCAGCATCAGCGGTATAGGCTTCATCAGATAATTCAGGGTATCGTTGCTGTCCTCCAGCGAACCGCCGACCTCAATGCTCATGCCGGCAGGCAGCTCCTTGCGCAACGGCTCCAGTTCCTTATACACCTGCTTGGTAACATCGTTGCCGGTAACGCCGTCAACAATACCGCCGTTGACGGTAATTGTAGGACGCAGGTTGCGGCGCCAGATGATATTGTCCTCGCTGGTGTAGTCAAGATGCGCAATTTGCGACAGCGGCACAGCGCCCTTGCTCGTAGGAATGGAAATAGTTTCCAGCTGCGAAATATCTGCGCGCTGGTCAGGCTGCAGGCGGAAAACGATACCAATCTGCTGGTCGCCCTCCAGGTAGGTTGCCACGGTATAACCGGATACCTGGGCCTGCAGAGCGTTGGCCACAGTCTGACGTGTGAGCCCCATCTGCAGCAGCTTGTCATTGTCGACCTTCAGCTTAACGGCGTTGGTCTGCTCCAACCAGTCAAGACGTGTCATGTTGACATAGGGATTAGCGGCCATCACCTTGCGCACCTTCTGCGCATATTCCTTAACCTGCGCGTCGTTGTTGCCGCTGATGCGGATCATAACAGGATAGGGAGCAGGCGGACCGAGCGGAATCGAGCGGGAGTAAACTATAGCCTCCGGCAAATGCTCGGCGGCAAGCTCGCTGATGCGCTTCTCCAGCTTTTTGCGGTCCTCAACGCTCTTTGCTACAACAACGAGCTGTGCATAGTTATCGCGCGGCTGTACCGGGTCGATTACCAGCACAAAGCGCGGTGCGCTTTCGCCTACGTAGGTGGAAACGTGGTCTAATTCTTTATCGTCTTTAATCAGATTCGTCAGCTTGCGTGCTGCGGCATCTGTAGTTTTTATCGAACTGCCCTCAGGCATATTAAGCTCTACCAACAGCTCCGGACGTACAGAGGCAGGGAAAAATTCCTGGCTCTGTACGTCCGGAGCTGTTGGAAGAGCTTAATA
>OGMB01001304.1_pt1 | contig 11270 bp, 8 predicted proteins | sample 1573001 | NCBI WGS metagenome assembly OGMB01 (sample SAMEA2581921, study PRJEB24529) | metagenome | biome: Human gut stool | place: China | collected 2011
AGGATTTCTCCCTCACGGTAGTTCCGAGCCGATGCCTGCCGAAGCTACCGTGAGGGAGAAATCCTCCGTGTCGCGGTCGAATTCGGCCTCGATCGCGCGGCTCAGCTCCACGCAGGTTTCGATACCTACCGAGGTGTCGCTGTCGATCAGCAGTTCCACTTCGTTGGCGGGCGAACAGGTGCAATCCACTACGAACAGGTCGGTGCCGACGAGTTTGGCATTGGCTATTTCGGTGATTTTCGTACAATCGATCATATTTGCTGATGTTATCAATAAAGTCGTTTTCCGGTGCGGGCAGTTCGTGCAAATCCGGACATCTGTCCTTCCCCGGCGAAAACTTGAAGTTCGTTCAGTCGTTTTTGCGGCCGGCCCGGAGGCGTTCGGCTTTTTGACGAAAATGTAGGAAATCGTCGCTTCCCGTTCGTTTTCATCGTCTTGCGTCCTGCGTTTTCTTCGAACATTGCATCGCAAGGAGCACTATTCGCGCCCGAATCTTGTCCCTGTTGTAGCAGGAGCTGTAATCGGGTACCCGCATGGCCCGCAACTGCCGGTTTCTCCCGACGGAATGGGCATGCGAGGGCATGCGGGTCGAGAAAATCGTGCGGATGATTCGCCGGTCGGGAGCGGTGAATATATCTACGAAATAAGGGGACTTGCTCGTCCCCTTACCTCTCTATACCCGTTTACGCTACAAATATAGCGAATGTTTTCCTATTTTCAAACCTTTGTGTCGAAAAATTATTCGTCTTTTTCGTTGCTCTGAGAGTAGGGCTTGATAATGCCGCGCTGCGATTCGCGGATGAACCGGATGAGTCGGTCGCGTTCGGGACTTTGCGGAATCTGTTTTTCGACCTCCTCACAGCCGTTCAGGTAGTTCAGGCCGCTTTGGAAGAGGATGCGGCAGGCGTCGTGAATTTGTGAGATCGTTTCCGGCGTGAATCCGCGGCGGCTCAGACCGACGCGATTGACGCAGGCGAAACGTACCGGATCGTTGTTGCTGACGGTGATGAAGGGGGGAATGTCCTTGCCCACCAGCGCGCCGCCCTGAATCATCGTATGCTCTCCGATGCGGGTCCACTGATGTACGGCTACGTGGCCGCCGATAACGGCCCAATCGCCGACTTCGACCTCTCCGGCGAGCGATACGCGGTTGGCCATGACGCAGTGACTGCCTACCACGTCGTCGTGGGCGATATGCACGTAAGCCATAATCAGGTTGTGGCTGCCGACGACGGTCTTGCCCCGGGAGGCGGTGCCCCGGCTGATGGTGACGCATTCGCGGATTTCGTTGTAGTCGCCGATTTCTGCCGTCGTTTTTTCACCGACGAACTTCAGGTCCTGCGGGGTGCAGGCGATCGATGCGGCCGTATGGATCTTGCAGCCTTTGCCGATGCGGGCTCCGTCGTGGATCACGGCCCCGGGGCCGATCCAGCAGTCGTCGCCGATCACCACATCGCCGGCGATGTAGGCGAAAGGCTCCACCGTTACGTTCTTTCCGAGTTTCGCGTCGGGATGGATGTATGCCTGGTTGCTTATCATGTGCGGTTACTCTTTATTTTTAACGATCTGGGCCATCATCGTGGCTTCGCAGGCGAGCGTTTCGCCGACGAAGGCCTTGCCTTCGACTACGGCTACGCCTCGTCGGATGGGCTCCAGCAGTTGAACTTCGAAATGAAGGGTGTCGCCCGGAACCACCTTGCGCTTGAATTTTACGCCGTCGATCTTCATGAAATAAGTCGAGTAGTGCTCCGGATCAGGAATACTGCGTAATACCAGCATACCGCAACACTGCGCCATCGCTTCGACGATCAGCACACCCGGCATGACCGGCTCTTCGGGGAAATGTCCCACGAAGAATGGCTCGTTCATCGTGACGTTCTTGATGCCGGCTACCGTCGTGTCGTCGATGTAGAAGATGCGGTCCACCAGCAGGAACGGCGGACGGTGGGGCAGCATCCGCCGTATATCGTTGATGTCATAGACGGGCGGTTTGCGGCAGTCGTATTGGAAACGGGGCTTTTCGCCTTCGCGGCGGATGGTCCGTTTTACCTGTTTCATAAACTCCGTGTTGGCGAAATGGCCGGGACGAGTGGCCCATACGCGGCCCTTGATGCGTTTGCCCAGCAAGGCGAAGTCGCCCAGCAGGTCGAGGAGCTTGTGGCGGGCCAATTCGTTGTTGAAACGGAGCTCCAGGTTGTTCAGGTAGCCGCCCGTGATGCGGATATCCTGTTTGTTGAAAATTTTCTTGAGATGTTCGAGCTGATCGTCCGGGACGGGATTCTCCACGACGACGATCGCGTTGTCCAGGTCGCCGCCCTTGATCAGGTTCATCTTCATCAGAGGTTCCAGATCGTGCAGGAAGACAAAGGTGCGGCAGGGGGCGATCTTCGCGGCGTAATCGTCTTCGGGGTCGAATGTCGCATACTGGTTGCCGATCACCTTGGAGTTGTAGTCCACGTGCAGCGATACGGAAAATTCGTCGTCGGGGTAAAGGATGATGGCCACGCCTTTTTCCGGAATCGTATAGACCATTTTTTCGGTGACGTGGTAGTAGGTGCGTTCGGCTTCCTGAGGTTGCAGGCCGGTTTCGACGATCGTTTTCGCATATTCTTTGGCCGAACCGTCCATGATCGGAGTTTCACCGGCATCGACATCGATCGTGGCGTTGTCCACGCCCAGGGTCCAGAGGGCCGACATGATATGTTCGATGGTCGCAACGCGTGCGCCATCCTTTTCGATGGTCGTGCCCCGCGAGGTATCCGTGACATAGTCGCATAGGGCCGGAATTTCGGGTTTGCCTTCCAGGTCGATGCGGCGGAAAACGATGCCGCTGTTCTCCGGGGCGGGATGTACCGTCATCGTCACTTTGACGCCGGTGTGGAGGCCTGTACCTGAAAACGAGATCGGGGCTTTGAGGGTTTGTTGTTTGGCAGCCATAATCTGAATTTATTCAAATCGCAACATACATTCCCGCTGACTGCCGGGTCCCGACGTGTGTGGGGCCGACCGTCATTTTCGGAAATGTTTATCGCATTATTTGCGCGCAAATATAGGAAATATTATTCAAAAATCGTATTTTTGCCTAAATTATTGATAAACCGAAATTCCGTGGCATCACCCGACAGAACTCCTCGTCCTCCGAAATTGCAGCTTCCCTTCGAGCAGAAAAAAAACGATGCGGGAGAATGGGCTTACGACCATCGGATCGGATTGTGTGTCACGTTGATTGCCTATTTGGTGCTTGCGATCGCCTTTATGGTGGGAAAAATCGTCGTGGGGGCCAAACCTTCCGTGCAAGGCATAATCATTGATACGAAAACTTTAGCGGAGCTCGAGGCGGAGAAGATGCGTCTTGAACAGGAGGTACGGGCTCGCCAACAGGCGCAGGAAGGCGGCGATTGGCGGGATGTGCGCAACCAGTATTCCAACGAGAATGCGCTCGAGGAGCGGTCGCGTGACGACCGTGGCTCGATGTCCTCGTCGCTGAAAGAATCCGCCGAAGCGGTCGGCGAACGGATGCAGGCCAACCGGGACGCTTACGAGCAGGGATTGGCCGAGGAGCGTGCGATTCGGGAGCGTATGGGGCGCAGCGGCAAGGACGATCGGACACAGGACAGTCGGGCCAGGGGACGGGTCACGGTTTCCTTTTCGCTGACCGATCCCGTGCGGACGCGCCGTTATCTGGAGGTGCCGGCCTATCAGTGCGAGGGAGGCGGCGAAGTGGTCGTCGGTATTACGGTCAATCCTTCGGGAGAGGTCGTTGCTGCAAAAGTGGCCTCCGGAGGCGATGACTGTATGCGGGAGGCTGCGCTGGAAGCTGCACGTAACTCGCTTTTCAATATCGATGATTCGGCGCCTGCCCGACAGTCGGGAACGATTACTTACCTATTCATTCCTCAATAGGGTGCGGTGCCTGTCAGCGATTGTACGCGACAGGCATTTTTTGTAAATTTATATAAGGATTTCCTATGCATAATATCATTACGACCGAAAACATTCTGTTGATCGGAGCCTTGCTTCTTTTCGTCGCGGTAATGGCCGGCAAGGCGGCCTATCGTTTCGGCGCCCCGGCCTTGCTCTTTTTTCTGGGGGTCGGTATGCTGTTCGGCATCAATTTCATTTCGTTCCATTCCGTCGAAGCGACCCAGTTCGTAGGTATGATCGCTCTTTGTATCATCCTTTTCACGGGCGGTATGGATACCAAGTTTTCGGAAATACGACCGGTGATCGGACCGGGTATCGTACTGGCGACCGCCGGAGTCGTCATGACGGCGGTGATCGTAGCGGGTTTCGTCACGCTCATTGCCCCATGGGTCGGGCTGGCCGTATCGTTTCCTGCGGCGCTGCTGCTGGCCGCGACGATGTCTTCGACGGATTCGGCTTCGGTTTTCTCCATCCTGCGAAGCAAGAAACAGGGGTTGAACGAGAACCTGCGCCCTCTGCTGGAGCTGGAGAGCGGTTCGAACGACCCGATGGCGTACGTGCTGACCATTGTGCTGATCGGCGTATTGTCCGGCGGCGCAGAAGCCGTGAGCGTACCGATGAGTATCGTAAAGTTCGTCATTCAGATGGTGCTCGGCGGTCTGATGGGCTACGCTATCGGCCGGATCGGTGTATGGACAATCAATCGGATCAATTTGAGCAATCATTCGCTCTATCCGGTGCTTTTGCTCGCTTTCGTTTTCTTTACCTTCTCGTTTACCGACCTGATTGGCGGGAACGGATACTTGGCTGTTTACCTGGCAGGATTGGTGTTGGGTAATAACCAGTTGACGCAGAAACGTTCGCTGACGATCTTCTTCGACGGCTTCACCTGGCTGGTACAGATCGTGATGTTTCTTACGCTGGGTCTTCTCGTCAACCTCGACGAACTCTTGCAGCCCGACGTGCTGATGCTGGGCTGTCTGGTAGGAGCCTTCATGATGTTCATTGCGCGTCCCGTCACGGTGTTCGCCTGTATGGCTCCTTTCCGCAAGTTTACGACCAAAGCCCGTCTTTATGTTTCCTGGGTCGGTCTGCGCGGTGCTGTGCCAATTATTTTTGCGACCTATCCTTTGCTGGCCGGTACGGAGGGAGCGCGGTTGTTGTTCAATGTGGTTTTTCTGGTGACGATTCTTTCGCTGCTGGTGCAGGGTACGACCGTAAGTTGGATGGCGAATCTGCTCGGGCTTGGGTATGCCGAAAAGAGTCCTGCCTTCGGGGTCGATGTCCACGAAGATATTCCGTCGATATTTACCGAGGTCCTTGTCAATGAATCGATGCTTCAGGGGGGCGCTACGCTCAAGGAGATCAACCTGCCGGAGAATACGCTGGTGATGATGGTCTATCGTGACGGAGATTATTTCGTTCCACAGGGCAATACCGAACTGAAGGTCGGTGACAAGCTCTTGGTTATTTCAGACCGGGGCGAGGAGCTGGAGTCCACCTATAAGGATATGGGAGTCGATGAAGTGCTGAAACTTTGAGATATTTCCTGCAGATCGGTTCTCTCTGTTATCGAAACAAAAAAGCTGTCGTTTTCGACAGCTTTTTTGTTTCGAATATATCTTGAAGATTAGATCTCCCAAGTAGCGCCCGAGTGGAGCAGGTCGTCCACGCAGTGGATCTTGCTCTGGGCTTTCACCTCTTCCACCTGCTTTTCAACGGCCTGATCGTAAACGATTTCGTCCTCGACCGAACGGATTACACCGAGTGCGACCGGATAGTCGGGATATTTCATTGCGGCCAGCATCGAGTGCAGCGTCGTGTCTTTGGTGTGGGCGTCGTGCGTCAGGATCTTGTCCAGCGTATAGCCGTCCTGTCCGACCGTTACGACTTTCAGGCGCATATCCTCGAACACCAGACCTTTTTCGTTGTTGGCGCCGAAGAGCATCTTCTCGCCGTGGCGCAGCGTGATGGTGTGCTCCTGGCGGGTAGCCTTGTCTCCGGCGAAAGCCGCATGGGTCTTGTCGTTGAAGATCACGCAGTTTTGCAGAACTTCGGTGACCGACATACCCTGATGTTTCGCCGCTGCGATCAGACACTCTTTGGTCAGATTCACCTCCATGTCGATCGAACGGGCGAAGAAGGTGCCTTTCGCGCCGATCACCAGTTCGCCGGGGTTGAACGGCTTTTCGACCGTACCGTAGGGCGAGGTCTTGGTGATTTTGCCCAGCTTCGAGGTCGGCGAGTACTGACCTTTGGTCAGACCGTAGATCTCGTTGTTGAACAGGATCGCGTTGAGGTTGATGTTGCGGCGGATCGCGTGGATGAAGTGGTTGCCGCCGATGGCCAGCGAGTCGCCGTCGCCCGAGGTAACCCAAACGTTCAGACGCGGATTCGCAGTCTTCACACCCGTAGCGATGGCATTGGCGCGTCCGTGTACGGAGTGGAAGCCGAAGGTCTTCATATAGTAAATGAAGCGCGACGAGCAGCCGATGCCCGAGATGAACGTGAAGAGGTTGTGCGGCGTATCGGTCTGGTCGGCAATTTCGGGCAGGGCCCGCTGTACGGCATTCAGAATTGCGTGGTCACCGCAGCCGGGACACCATCTTACTTCCTGGTCGCTTTTGAAGTCTGCCGGAGTATATTTGTAATCTGCCATGGCTTTATTTCAGTAAAGAGTGAAACTTGTTCGTGAGCTCGGTCACCGTGAACGGCTGGCCTTCGCACTTGTTGTACTGTTCGTAGTCGAATTGCTGCAATTTGCCGCGCAGGTAGTTGGCGAACTGTCCTTCGTTGAGCTCGCAAACCACGATCTTCTTGAAGCGCTTGAAGATGTCGGCGACGCCGTGCGGCAGCGGGTTGATGTAGTTGAAGTGGCAGAGCGAAACTTTCTTGCCTTCGGCACGCATTTTATCGACGGCATTCTGCAGGTGTCCGCGTGTACCGCCCCAACCTACTACGAGCAGATCGCCTTCCGGGTCGCCGTAAACCGTCTGGTGCGGGATGTAGTCGGCGATCTTGGCGATTTTCGCGGCACGCAGGTTCGTCATTTCCTGGTGATTCTGTGGGTCGATCGAGATACTGCCTTTCAGCTTGTCTTTCTCCAGTCCGCCTACACGGTGCTCCAGACCTGCTTTGCCGGGGAATGCCCAACTGCGTGCCAGCTTCTCGTTGCGGGCGTAGGGCATGAAAGGGCCTCCGTCCTCGGTTTTGTCGATGATCGGCGGGTTGATGGTCGGGTAATCCTTCATCGAAGGGATCTTCCACGGTTCGGAACCGTTGGCGATGAATCCGTCCGAGAGAAGCACTACCGGCGTCATGTGCTCCATGGCGATACGACCGGCCTCGAATGCGTAGTGGAAGCAGTCGCTCGGCATCGAGGCGGCGATGACCGCTACCGGGCTTTCTCCGTTGCGGCCGTAGAGGGCCTGCTGAAGGTCGCTCTGCTCGGTCTTGGTCGGAAGACCCGTCGAGGGGCCGCCGCGCTGTACGTCCACGACTACCAGCGGAAGCTCGGTCATCACGGCCAGGCCCAATGCCTCGCTCTTGAGCGAAAGACCGGGACCCGACGTGGTCGTCACGGCGAAGTTGCCGGCGAACGAAGCACCGATGGCCGTACAGATACCCGCGATTTCGTCTTCGGCCTGTACGGTTTTCACACCGAGGTCCTTGCGTTTGGCGAGTTCCTCGAGAATGACGGTAGCCGGAGTGATGGGGTACGAACCGCAGAAGAGGGGCAGACCGCTCTTCTCGGATGCGGCGCAAAGACCCCATGCCGTTGCGACGTTACCGCTGATCGACCGGTAAGTGCCTTTCTCCATCTGGCCCGATGCGACGGTATATGTATTGGCGAACTGATGCGTGTTGGCGGCATAGTTGTAACCGGCGTCGATAGCGCGTTTGTTGGCTTCGGCTATAGCCGGATTTTTCTTCGCAAATTTTGAATCGAGGTAGTGTTTCGCATGATCCTCTGGACGGTTGTAGAGGTAGAAGCAGATACCCAGTGCGAACATGTTTTTGCACTTGACCATCGCTTTGTTGTCCAGACCGGAATCCGCCAAAGCCGCCTTGGTCATCTCCGTAATGTTCGGAACGACTACGTTGAAATCTTCCAGGTTCAGCTCCCGGATCGGGTCGAGCGTTGCGAAACCCGCTTTCCGAAGGTGCTCTTCGGTAATGGAGTCCTCGTCGAGGATTACCGTTGCACCCGGCTTGAGCCATTTGCGGTTCGCCTTCAGTGCCGCAGGGTTCATTGCGATCAGTACGTCGCAGAAGTCGCCCGGGTTGAGCTGTCTTTTGGCTCCGAAGTGCACCTGGAATCCGGATACACCCGCTACGGTACCTTGCGGGGCGCGGATTTCGGCGGGATAGTCGGGGAATGTCGAGATTCCGTTGCCGAGCAAGGCTGAAGTGTCGGAAAAGAGCGTGCCAGTAAGCTGCATGCCGTCACCGGAGTCGCCCGAAAAGCGGATCACGACGTCCTGCAACTCCCGCACTTTTGATTGTTCCATGATTTTGGTTTCAGATTATGGGTTAACAACGATTTCGCAAATATACAGTAACTGATTGGGGCAAAACGGCGAATTTGTTCGCAGTCCATGCCGAACCGATCCTGTCCGTTATGCAAATATATTAAATAAATTGTCATATCGGACTTTTTCGGGCGATTTTTTAGTTTTCCGTTCCGTGTCTGTCGGTTTTTTGCGTCCAGGATCGCTAATTCCTTGTAATTCAAAAGATAACTTTTTGTTGCGATCGTCGCTGAAAAACCTTTTCGGACTCCGTTCTTTCGGATGCGCTCCGCATGCCGCCGGGATTTCGGGCCGAAAAGCGGCGATCCGGCCGATTTTTTTCATTCCGGTGCGGTTTCCTCGTTCTTTTGGGCTACTTTTGCAGTTTCAAATTCAGATTTTAAGGATGATTACAGTTTCGAATTTAGAGGTACAATACGGAAAACGGGTTCTTTTCAAGGATATCAATCTCAAATTCACCCCGGGCAACTGCTACGGCGTGATCGGGGCCAACGGGGCGGGGAAGTCCACGTTCCTCAAAGTGCTCAGCGGCGAGGTGACCCCGTCGCGGGGCAACGTGGCCTTCGGCCCGGGCGAACGCCTGTCGGTGCTCAAGCAGGACCACTTCGCCTATGACGGGTTTACGGTCCTCGACACGGTTCTGATGGGGCATCAGCCGCTGTGGGAGACGATGAAGGAGAAGGAGGCGTTGTACGCCAAGCCCGACTTTTCGGAGGAGGACGGTCTCCGGGCCGGGGAGCTGGAGGAGCGGTTCGCGGAGATGCAGGGCTGGAACGCCGAGAGCGACGCCGCCAACCTGTTGAGCAGCCTCGGGGTCCGGGAAGCCCTGCACGGCCAGCTGATGCGCGATTTGAGCGCCAAGGAGAAGGTGAAGGTCCTGCTGGCGCAGGCCCTGTTCGGCAAACCCGACAACCTGCTGCTCGACGAGCCGACCAACGACCTCGACCGGACGACGATCGCGTGGCTGGAGAACTATCTGTCGAATTACGAAAACACGGTGCTGGTCGTCTCGCACGACCGCCACTTCCTCGACTCGGTGTGCACGCATACGGTCGATATTGATTACAGCGACATCAACCTTTTCTCGGGCAATTACAGCTTCTGGTACGAATCGAGCCAGCTCGCCCTGCGCCAGCAGCAGAACCAGAACAAGAAGGCCGAGGAGAAGAAAAAGGAATTGCTGGAATTCATCCAGCGGTTCAGCGCCAACGTCGCCAAGTCGAAGCAGACGACTTCGCGCCGGAAGATGCTCGAACGGCTCAACATCGAGGAGATCAAGCCCTCGATGCGCAAATACCCGGGCATTATCTTCCAGCCCGAACGCGAGGCGGGCACGAAGATCCTCGGGGTCGACGAGTTGAGCAAGACGGTGAACGCAATGTCAGCTTCACGGTCGAGAAGGGTGACAAGATCGCCTTTCTGGGGCGCGATCCGCGGGCGGTTTCGGCGCTGTTCGACATTCTTGTCGGCGACGACAAGGCCGATTCGGGCGTCGTCGAGTGGGGCACGACGATCAATTACGCCTACCTTCCGCTCAACAACGCCCCCTGGTTCGAGAGCCAGCTCTCGATCGTCGACTGGCTGGCGCAGTTCTCGTCCGACACCTCGGAGCTCTATTTGAGGGGGTATCTGGGCAAGATGCTCTTCAGCGGCGAGGAGATTTACAAGAAGGTCAGCGTCCTCTCCGGCGGCGAGAAGGTGCGCTGCATGGTGGCGGAACATCTGGCAAAAGTCCCCCTTGGTACATTGAATGAGCGGCGGACCGGGGATATTAAAACGGTTCTGAATGAAGATATTGAAAAACTGGAACTATTTCTGGCGCATAATCTTCCTGACCTTGTGTGCTATCTGGTTGGGCCGGTAGTCATCTTTATTTATTTGATGACCGTTAATGTTCCATTGGCGTTGATTTCCCTTGTCCCTCTGGTTCTGGCCGTGGTAGTAATGGGGATAATGTTCCGCAATACAGATGACCTGATGGAACGAGCCAACCAATCCATTACTGCACTGAATTCCGTTATGATTGAATACATCAGCGGAATGAAACTGATTAAAGCCTATAACATGGGGAGTAAGTCGTTCCGAAAATTGTCTGACGCAATCCAGGAGGAAAACTCCATGTGGAATGAGACTTCCCGGCGTATGGGGCCTCCGTATGCAGCGTTTGTCGTTATCATTGAATGTGGAATGCTGCTGATGGTTCCGATAGGCGGGATGTTTTTCCTGAAAGGTTCACTGACAGCCAGTGCGCTTCTGCTGTTTGTTTATGTCGGTTCTATGTATCTGACGGAAATTCGGCCTTTACAGGAATTGGGTACAAACTTTGCAAATGTACTGAACGCTATTACCAAGACCAAAGAGATACTGAATATTCCGATTTATGAGGGTGGAACAGACTTCCCCCAAAAACATGATATTGAACTTCGGAATGTCCGATTTTCTTATGACGGTAAAACCGATGTACTGCATGGTGTCAACCTCAAAATCAATGATGGTGAGCGCATGGCTCTTGTGGGCCGATCTGGTGCCGGTAAAAGCACTGTGATTGAACTGATTTCCCGGTTCTACGATGTGCAGGAAGGAGAAGTGCTGATTGGCGGCAAAAATGTCAAGGAGCTTGACTACGATACCATTCTGAAAAATATAGCCATCGTGTTTCAAAAGACTTTCCTCACCCGTGACAGTGTGTTGGAAAATATCCGCATGGGTAGTAACGCTACTCTGGAAGAAGTGCGGGCTGCTGCAAAAGAGGCACAGATTGATGACTTTATCATGTCCCTGCCGGATGGATATGACACAAAAGTGGGCAGTTTC
>OGMB01001305.1_pt1 | contig 11269 bp, 8 predicted proteins | sample 1573001 | NCBI WGS metagenome assembly OGMB01 (sample SAMEA2581921, study PRJEB24529) | metagenome | biome: Human gut stool | place: China | collected 2011
GTAGCTACAGGAATTCCGGGAGGCATTTGGATGATAGAATAAAGTGCGTCTACGCCATCAAGAACTGAACCTTTTACGGGTACACCGATAACAGGTAGTGTGGTATTTGCAGCAATGACACCGGGAAGTGCGGCAGCCATGCCGGCAGCGGCAATGATGACTTTAATTCCACGGCCTGCAGCATTTTTCGCAAATTCCTCCACAGCTTCGGGAGTGCGGTGTGCCGAAAGGGCGTTCATTTCGAAAGGTACGTGCATCTCGTCCAGTAATTTGGCAGCTTTTTCCATTACGGGAAGATCGGAAGTGCTACCCATGATAATGCTTACGATAGGTTTCATTGTTTTTTGTTATTGTTTGGTTTATATATTTACTTCAAGCACGGGTTATACGGATGAACGCGGATAGAAAAATCCGTGAGATCCGCGTAATCCGCGCCTGAACAATTCCCTAACGGGAATTTATATTATTCGTTGACTAATGCTTTATATCCTTCAGCATCCAGCAAATCGTTAACGTCATTAGAGTCATTGGGCTTAATCTTAATCAGCCACCCTTTACCATACGGGTCTTGGTTTACTAATTCGGGATTGTCGGTCAATGCTTCGTTCTGTTCCAGAACTTCTCCTGAAACGGGAAGGAACAAGTCCGAAATCGTTTTTACTACTTCAATAGTACCGAAAACTTCATCTTTTTCTAAAGTTTCTCCTTCAGTTGTGATATCTACGAATACGATGTCACCCAGTTGCTCTTGTGCATAATCAGTGATGCCTACATAAGCTATATCACCTTCTACTCGTATCCATTCGTGTTCTTTGGTATACTTTACATTGCTTGGAAATTCCATAATGTTTTCAATTTATAAGGTTAATACTAATTTTTTTCAAATAAACAAAATTCCAATGACACCACAAAACAATCCGACAATAAATCCGGCTAAAACTTCTAATAAGGTATGCTGTTTTACAATGATACGGGCTGTGCCAAGCATCCCGGATAGCAAAATGAAAAAACAGAGCCACCATACAGGATTGAAATTGAATATAAAGCTGTAGGATAATAATCCGCCTACCATCATGCCGCTGCTTGCCACGTGTGTGCTGATTTTCCACTTGAAATTGATCAGTGTGCAAAGGATCATGCAGATGAGGGCGGCTACGATAATACCCGACATATAGCGGGGCAGATGTATCTTGTACATAGTGATGAGACAGGTGACATAGCTGATGATAGTCAGCGCGTATGGTACGAAACGTTTTTCGCGGTGTCCCAATTCATGAATACCCCAACCGTTTATTTTTTGGAACAGGTAGATGGCGAGCATCGGCATCAGAATGGTGAAACAGTAGACTATGCCCAATACTATCAGTTTGTACTGGATGGGCATGATACGAAGATAAGTGAAGAAAAAAAGCAGGAAAAATGCCACAAAAGGAATCATAAAAGGCGTGAATATGCCTGATATGATACGTGAACTGACTTCAAGCGGACTGTTTTTCTTGCCTACTGCTATTGTTTCGGTTGTTTCGTTAGCTTCCATATAATTTATATTACCTTCTTAATCGTGCGACGGGTATGTTAAGCTGTTGGCGGTATTTGGCTACAGTACGGCGGGCTATGGGGTAGCCTTTCGTTTTTAGTGTTTCGGCCAGTTCATCATCAGTGTACGGTTTTTCCTTGTCTTCGGTGTCTACACATTCTTTCAGAATACGCTTGATTTCGCGGACAGAGAGTTCTTCACCGTCTTCGGTAGTGTAACCGTCGCTGAAAAAGAATTTCAACGAATAGATACCATAGTTTGTTTGTACATATTTGCTGTTGCTTACCCGTGATATGGTGGAAATATCCAATCCCGAGCGTTCGGCTACATCTTTTAGGATCATGGGCTTTAGCAGGGATTCGTCTCCTTCCAAAAAGAAGGGGCGCTGAATATCTATAATGGCTTGCATGGTGGTGAGCAACGTATGTTGTCGCTGTTTTACGGCGTTGATAAAACCTTGTGCGGCATCTACTTTTTGTTTTAGGAACATCAGTGCGTCCTTTGAGGCCTTGCTCTGATTGTCTTTGTTGCGAGTGTGTTCATCCAGCAATTCGGTGAACTGACGGCTCAGACGCAACTCAGGAACATTACGATTGTTTAAACTTAGAGTAATGGTGTCATCCTCATACGTTTCTACAATGAAGTCGGGAATGATCTGCTGCATATTTTTGCCCATTGCTTCACCCAGTGAACTGCCCGGACGAGGATTCAGTTTGGTGAGATCGCTCACCGCCTCATTATATTGTTCTTCGGTAATACCTAGTTTTTGGATAATCCTTTCTTTATTTTTGCGGGTAAATTCATCACAACATTTACCGATGATGTCCAGTTCTATTTGTTTTAACGGTGAATCGGCTTTTCTTTGTATTTGTAGCAGAAGACATTCTTGTAAACTGCGGGCACCGATACCTGCCGGATCAAAGTCTTGGATTATTTCCAAGATTTTATTTAATTCCTCCTCAGTGGTATAGATGCCTCGATAGATGGCAAGTTCATCCATGATAGACTCCATATTTTTGCGTAACAGGCCGTCATCGTCCAATGAACCGATCAAGTATTCTGCTATATCTCGTTGTTCTGGGGTAAGTTCCTGCATCTGCAACTGGTCTTTCAATATTTCATAAAAAGATACGGCATCCGAGAAAGGGATTTCTTCGGCTACTCCTTCTTTGGAACGATTATGTTCCTGTAGTTTATAATCGGGAATATCATCTTCGTTGCTGTAATCGCCTAATGAAAAATCTTCGTTCGAGTCTGTATTTCCGTCTTCGTTCTCAACGTATTCTGTGTTGTCATCTTCATTTTCGGGCATTTCTTTCCCTTCCTCCAGGGCCGGATTATCCAGTATTTCGGAATGGATACGTTCTTCCAGCTCCACAGTGGGCAGTTCCAGCAATTTCACTACCAGTATCTGTTGTGGAGATAAGGTTTGTATTTGTTGCTGGGCTTGTGTTTGTACTTGACGTGAGCCTTGTGCCATAATATTTTTATTTCCTTGTTTATTGCGACAAAAATAGGAAATTGTATTGTAATAATCTTCCTTTTTGGGGGGATTATTTTAAGGGGATGGCTATCTTTACCTGTCATCTATATAAAAAACATAAGATTATGTTTGCAAAAGAAACTTATACAACCCGCCGTAACAGCTTGAAAAAAAGCCTGGGAACAGGTCTCTTGCTATTTCTAGGCAACGAGGAGAGTGGCATGAACTATGAGGATAATACTTATCATTTCCGCCAAGGTTCTACTTCTCTTTATTTTTGGGACTTGCCCTATGCCGGATTGGCGATATGGATATCATATTGTATGGATGGGATCCAGCCTGCCTTGTGTGAGAAAGCGTAGAGGGTGGGAGTGACAGAAACTGGTTCTGCCGCGGATTTGAAGAAGTGTTTGGAAAAAGCAGTTGCTAAAAGACAGGTGATTCATTAGAAAAGTACTTAGGTCAGCCGTAAATTATTAAGGCTGGCCGGATCTTTGGAACCGGAATTTGAACTTACTATAGAACCGGGTATCTATATTAATAGATTGTTGGAAAGCGGAGAAATGCTTTAAGGATTTTATCGATTATGATAAGTTGGAGAGTTATCGTGAGTTTACAGAGTTGCGTAATGAGGAAGATTATTTGATAACGGAGGACGGGACACGTTTTTGGGGTACGAAGGTCCTTTTACTACAGAACGATGATATATAATTATCCACCTATGGTTACCTTTAAACCGTAATCAGTCAAGATTTGTATGCACTGCTGTTGTACTTCTTCGGATGGCGTTTGCATTTTATATCCTTTAGGATTATAGATACTGCCTAGCTTTGTATGCTTTCCCTTTCCTATATCATGGTAAGGTAATAGGTTAATTATCTCAGGATGCCGTGGAAGACTGGCCAAAAATTCGGCAGACAGTTTTATGTTCTTTTCATCTGCATTCACTCCTTCAATCAATGGAATACGGATATAATAAGGGAAGTCAGCTTCTGCTACTCTGCGGATGTTCTCCAAAATTAATTCATTGGGAACATCACAGAATGTCTGGTGTACGGTACTGTCCATTGATTTTAAGTCGATAAGCAATAGTTCACAATTCCGCATCACTTCATCCACTGTTTCTTTGCGGGCAAGCAGGGTGGTATCTACCGCCCGATGAATTCCCTGTTGTCCGCAACGTTTCAGTATATCAATCAAGAATTCGGGATGAAGCAACGGTTCTCCACCACAAAAAGTAACTCCACCGCCCGATTGATCCATAAATGGAATTTCCTTTTCTATTTCATGCATCAGGTATTCGGCGGTATATTCCGTTCCTGATATCTCGATAGCCATTGCCGGACATTCTTCGGCACAGCGTCCGCATAACACGCATTTTTGTTTGTCGGTGATAATACCCTCGGGAGCCAGTGTCAGTGCCCCGTTGGGACATACTTTCAGACAAGTTCCACAGCCGAGGCATTTCTTGGCTGTGTATAGTTTGTCTTTTCCGTTACGAATGCCTTCGGGATTATGGCACCATATGCACGAGAGCGGGCATCCTTTCATGAAAAGTGTGATGCGGATGCCCGGTCCGTCATTGATGGCATAGCGTTTGATGTCGAAAATCAGACTCATCTTGTCAGAAGGTTTCTTGTGCCGTGCGGGCTATTACGTCATATTGTAAATCTGTATTCATGTCATTGAAGTAATCACTGTATCCAGCTACGCGTACCAATAGGTCCCGGTATTCTTCCGGATGTTTTTGGGCGGCATGCAGGGTAGCGGTATCTACTATGTTGAACTGAATGTGATGTCCTCCTAAAGCAAAATAGCTGCGGATGAGGCTTGCTAGTTTGGCCAGGTCTTCATCACGTTTCAGCAGTGAGGGCAGGAAACGTTGATTCAACAGAGTACCTCCGCTTTTCACCTGGTCTAGTTTGCCTAATGATTTTACGACGGCGGATGGCCCGTGGGTATCTGCTCCGTGTGAGGGTGAGGTACCGTCACTGATGGCACGTCCGGCCAGACGGCCGTTGGGGGTGGCATTCATCATTTTGCCGAAGTAAACGTGACAGGTGGTAGACAACATGTTCAGATGGAAACATTCGCCTTTGGTGTTCGGCTTTCCCTCGATGGCATCGTAAAGGTCATTAAAAATCTGGATGGCGATGCGGTCTGCATATTCGTCATCGTTACCGAAGAAAGGGGTACGGTTCAGTATGAACTGTCTCATGGCTTCCTGTCCTTCGAAGTTGGTATCGGTAGCATGGATGATTTGCTCCATATTGAATTTACGTTCTTCGAATACATGTTTTTTCAGAACGGAGAGACTGTCGGTAATAGTACCTAAACCGGTGCATTGAATATAGGTTGTGTTATAACGCGGTCCGCAGTTATAATAATCTTTTCCTTTGGCAATACAGTCATCAATGAACAAAGACAGGAAAGTGGCGGGAGCGTATTTGGCGAACATACGGTCAATGTAGTTGCTGACACGTACTTTCATATCTACAAAATAATGGATTTGTTTAAGAAATGCGTCATAAAGTTCTTCATAAGTCCGGAAGGTACGGGGATCTCCTGTTTCTAAGCTTACTTTCTTGCCTGACACAGGATCAGTTCCGTTGTGCAAGGTGACTTCCAATATCTTGGGTACGTTAAGGTAACCGGTCAGTATGTAAGCTTCTTTTCCGAAAGCGCCTACTTCTATGCATCCGCTACATCCGCCTTCGCGAGCGTCTTCCGGTGTCTTTCCCTGTCGCATTAGTTCCATGACGTATGTGTCGGGATTGAATACGGATGGGTAGCCGTAGCCCTTACGGATTACTTTGCAGCCTTCGCGCAGGAAACGCTCTGGGGTGCATACACTGATGTGCAGGGCGCTTCCGGGTTGTAACAGGTGAAGATCATCTACTGTTTCGAGCATGATATAGGATACTTCGCTGACTCCGTTGCTACCATCACGTTTGATGCCACCGATATTCAGATTGGTAAAGTCATTGTAGGTACCGCTTTCTTTGGCGGTGATGCCAACTTTGGGTGGGGCTGTCTGATTATTTACTTTGATAAAGAAACATGACATCAGTTCTTTGGCCTCTGCACGGGTCAGTATTCCTTCTTCCAGGTCTTTTTCATAGAAAGGAGCGAGGTGCTGGTCAAAATGTCCTGGATTCATGGCGTCCCATCCGTTCAGCTCTGTAATGGTGCCGAGATGGACAAACCAGTACATTTGTATGGCCTCCCAATAAGTACGGGGGGCATGTGCAGGAACCCATCGGCAGATTTCCGCTATTTTTTTCAGTTCCTCTTTGCGTTTCGGATCGGTTTCTTGTCCAGCCATCTTTTCGGCCAGTTCGGCATGGCGTTCGGCAAAAATGATAGCGGCATCACAGGAGATGGACATGGCGGTCAGTTCTTCTTGTTTGTCGGTTGCTTCTGGATCATTCATAAAATCCAGATTTTTCAACTCATGTGCAATACGTTCTTTCAAATCCAGCATGCCATGTTGATAAACCTTTCCGTCCAGAGAAGTATGGCCGGGGGCTCGTTGTTCCATGAATTCAGTGAACATTCCTACTTCGTAAGCTTCTTTCCATTCTTTGGGAACATGATTGAAGATGCGTTCGCGTTGGGTGCGCCCTTTCCAATAAGGAATTACCTCGCGCTCATAGGTGTCTATATCTTCCTGGCTGATGGTATAGCGCTGTAATTCGCGGGTGTTCAACACATGAAGGTCTTCCACGCTGTGACAGGTCAGTTCAGGGAAAGTAGATACGGCTTTGGGATGTGGTCCACGTTCACCTACAATCAGTTCGTCTTTACCTATGTATATAGTTTTCCGTTTACAGATTTCAAGAAAGTTCAGTGCTCTTAGAATAGGAATTGGATACTTTCCTTCGTTTTCTTTGTAAAATTCGGTTTCTATCAGAGCACGTTCTATGGACAGAGAAGGTTGTGCGTTAAAAGATTCTTGACGCAGGCGTTGGATACGGTCTGTCATTCCGTTGGTTGTTGTTATCATAAGAGTTATAATAAGGTTTATTTGTTCATAAATAGGAATTCCCATAAGGACGGATTGAAGGAGCCGACCGATTGATATGCAGAAGAAGATATCAATAGAATGAAACGTATGCCAAAAGTAAGATACGCTGTCATTTAATCCATCTTTATGGTGGTGTAATGTACAGTCTGCTGGCTTTTGGCATACCCTCCTGAAGAAGAAATGTTCTTAGTAGTAGAACATCAGGCAGTTGAACAGTTTTCTATAGCCTTTGGAGTGCATTCACTTATACTTGTTTAATAATGGCCGAAATTACTGTTTGTTTTGCACATAAACAAAACTTATATACTGTTTAATAACAGGTTAATACCGGAAACTGCTTCCTCCTAAAAACTCTCTCAGTAAAGAAGTGGGAGGCAATTCTTTATCTTGTACCGAAGCGAAATATTCCAAGAATTTGCGTAAACGGTATGCTTCTGAATATTCCGGTTTGTTATTGGGAACATTCCTTAGAATAGGAATGGCATAATCCTTCATAATGGCCAGTTCAAACAACAGGGCAGAATTGAACATGGCATCTGCATTTTCCTGATATGGGAAGATCCATTTTTCTTCTCCGGCGCGTACACTGGGCCATCTTCTGATTGTTTCCTCTGCGGAATAGCCACGGTATTTGTAATCGCGGATAATACGGCGCAACAAACGGTTGTCGGTAGTCGGAATATAATTATGATTGTCCAGCAGAATAGTGGTTAATGCCGATACATATATTTTATATTTATTCTCGGCGGGAATATGAGGGGTTAATTCGGGGTTAAGTGCATGAATCCCTTCGAGAATCAATATCATGTTATCGTCAATCTTAAGTTTGTCACCTTTAAATTCCCTTCTTCCTGTGGTGAAGTTGAAACGTGGTAATTCCACTTCCTTTCCATGAAGCAGATCTTGTAATTGCTTGTTGAAGAACTCTAAATCTAATGCATACAATGATTCGTAATCATAATCACCTTTTTCATCTTTTGGTGTCTTTTCTCGGTCAACAAAGTAATTGTCCAGGGAGATGGGGTAAGGTTTCAGCCCGTTTGCCATCAACTGGATACTGAGTCGTTTGCTGAAAGTCGTTTTACCAGAAGAGGATGGACCGGAGATAAGAACCAGTTTTACTCTTTGACCGTTTTTTCCTCTGTGGTATATCTCATCAGCAATATTGGAAATTTTTTTTTCCTGCAAGGCTTCAGACACATTAATCAGATCGGTGGCATAACCTTCATTACAGGCCACATTGAAATCTCCTACAGTACCCACACCTAAAATCTGATTCCAGCGTCGGTGCTCTTTGAATACTTCCAGCATTTTTTCTTGTTTTACTACTTCCTCCAATATTTCCGGATTCTGACGGTTGGGGACTCGCAGCAACAAGCCGTCATAGTATTTAACAATGTCGAATTTGCGGATATATCCGGTGCTGGGCAGCAGGCTGCCATAGTAGTAGTCAATGGTATTTTCCAAAGTATAATAATAGGAGTAAAGTTCTCCTGAAGTTTCAAGTAGTTTTACTTTGTCCATCATTCCTTTCCGGCGGAATAGTTCTACTACTTCAGTTGTGTGACATTCAAAACGGTGGAAAGGGATGTTGGCTTCCACAATCTCTTTCATTCGCTGCTTAATACGGGAAACATCATCCAGTCCGGTCTTGTGCCCTATCTGCAAGTCGCAATAATATCCTTTGGATACGGGATGTTCAAGCATGATTTTTCCATCAGGGTATAGGTCCTCCACCGCTTTGCACAAGATGAAGCAAAGTGAACGGACATAAGTGCGCATTCCCGAAGGATTTAGCATATTCAGGAATTCCACATCCTTATTATTATAGGCCCGGTAATTGAGCCCTTCTACTTTGTTATTGACTTTGGCACTGACTGGTCCATATGGGATATCTAGATTAAAACCATTATAAATATCCAAAAGTGAGCTTCCGATTGGGAAGTTCTTTGAAATATTGTTATTTTTGCAACAGATTTGTAACATAATCGTAATAATTATTACTAACGTAGTGAAACGGCTTGAAATTTACTGAATAAAAGGGAGATTAGCCAATTCCTACCAAATTAATTAAAGATGGAGTATTCTTTTTATGATTTCTTAAAGCTGCTAGGTTCACTGGCGCTATTCCTTTATGGAATGAAAATCATGAGTGAGGGGCTGCAAAAGTTTGCTGGTGACAGACTGCGTAAAATCCTCACAGCGATGACCACCAACCGGGTAACCGGAGTGCTAACCGGTGTTCTTATCACTGCGTTAATTCAATCCTCTTCTGCTACTACTGTTATGGTAGTAAGTTTCGTTAATGCCGGACTCCTTACGCTTTCACAATCAATAGGAGTCATTATGGGGGCAAATATCGGTACCACTGTCACTGCATGGATTATATCTGCGCTAGGGTTTAAAGTAGATATTGCTGCTATGGCACTTCCGTTATTGGCTGTTGGCGTACCCTTATTATTTTCAGGAAAGAGTAACCGTAAATCCATTGGAGAATTTATATTCGGTTTCTCTTTTTTGTTTATGGGCCTCTCTCTCTTGAAGACGAATGCTCCTGACTTAAGTAGAAACCCCGAAATGTTGTCTTTTGTTCAGAACTATACTGATATGGGATTTGGTTCTGTTATCTTATTTGTTGTCATCGGTACAGTTCTTACCATGATTGTACAAGCATCGGCTGCAACGATGGCTATTACTTTGATTATGTGTGCCAATGGTTGGATTAGTTTTGAGCTGGGGGCTGCGTTGGTGCTTGGCGAGAATATTGGTACCACTATAACCGCCAACCTTGCCGCACTGACTGCCAATACGCAGGCCAGGAGGGCTGCGCTGGCTCATTTGGTGTTCAATGTTTTTGGGGTTATTTGGGTATTATGCCTTTTCAATCCTGTAACTATGGGGGTTTCATGGTTTGTAGAAGATATAATGAGAACAGCAGATCCGGCTGTTGCCGTATCTTTTAAACTGTCTGCTTTTCATACTACTTTTAATATATGCAATGTGTTGATTCTTATTTGGTTTGTCAAGTTGATAGAGAAAACTGTCTGTAAAATCATTCCTCAGAGAGAGCAGGATGAGGAATATCGTTTGCGCTTTATTACAGGTGGTATGCTTTCTACGGCAGAGCTTTCTATATTGCAGGCACGCAAGGAAATCAATCTCTTTGCAGAGCGTACTCATCGTATGTTTGGCATGGTGCGGGATCTGCTTCACACCACTAATGACAATGACTTTAACAAATTGTTCAGTCGTATTGAGAAATATGAGAATATAAGCGATAACATGGAGGTGGAGATCGCTAATTATCTGAATCAGGTATCCGACGGGCGTTTGAGTTCTGAAAGTAAGTTGCAAATTCGTGCTATGCTTCGTGAAGTGACTGAAATAGAAAGTATCGGGGACAGCTGTTATAATTTGGCACGTACTATCAATCGTAAACATCGCAGTGATATGGATTTTACTCCGAAACAGTATGATCATATTCATCAGATGTTCCAGTTGACTGATGATGCTTTGTCTCAGATGATTTCGTTGGTGGAAGATGAGCATCATGTGGTAGATGTGAATAAATCGTTTAATATAGAGAATGAAATAAATAACTATCGTAATCAGCTAAAGAACCAAAATGTGCTGGATGTGAATAATAAGGAGTATGATTATCAGATGGGGGTGCACTATATGGATATTATTGGAGAATGTGAAAAACTGGGCGATTATGTAGTAAATGTGGTGGAAGCCAGTAGCAATGTGAAGGAAAAGAAATCCTGACCTGAAAGGGCTATGGTGAACAGAATAGGTGCAGAGGTGCAAGGTTTAACCTATGATGGGTTAAATACTTTGTACCTCTGTGTTTTTTAATAAAGTGTAAGAAAGAAGAGAGTCTAAATAAAAGAGAATCTACATGTCAATATTTGTTTTTTTTGAAACTGATAGGCTCACTGGTACTTCTGATGTATGGTATGAAAACCGTGAGTGAAGCTTTGCAAAAACCGACAGGTGGGTATTTGCGCCATATTTTGGGTGCTATGACCACGAATCGCTTCACCGGATTGTTGACAGGTGCATTTGTGACTGCCTTCGTACAATCTTCCACTGCAACAAATGGTATCTTTGGAAGAAGACGAATATCATTTGGTTGATCCTAACAAATCATTTAATATAGAGAATGAGAGAAACAATTACCGCAACCAGTTGAAGGATCAGAATGTATTGGATGTGAATA
>OGMB01001311.1_pt1 | contig 11211 bp, 9 predicted proteins | sample 1573001 | NCBI WGS metagenome assembly OGMB01 (sample SAMEA2581921, study PRJEB24529) | metagenome | biome: Human gut stool | place: China | collected 2011
TGTACAATATGGGACTGCTGAATACAGAACTTAAGAATATTATACCCGGCTTCAGCATAAAGAAATATGGATACAGTAAGTTTTCAAGCTTTCTCAAAAGCTTCGGTTGTTTTGAGATCGTGGGAGACAGGGTAAAATTGACAGATAAGTAGAAAGTGTTTAATGCTTAAATATGTCAAAATTTAGAAAAAATGCCAAATAAATTAACGCTTTTTGTTGAAAATCAATAAGAATAGTGATAAATTGAAAATGTGGGTTTTCAGGTACAGAAAATTCACTATGGGGGAAGAAGTGTACGTGCATATTAAGGAGAGGCATAATCTATGATACTTATTGATACTCAAAAAGAGGAGTTTAGCAAATTAAAAGACATACGTGTTTTTGGACGTATAAGTCATGAGAACAGATTCAACAAGAATCTGCTCGTAATAGGTCTTGGGGGACTTGGAGGCAGGACCGTTTGCGCGCTTAAGGGTATGCTGATGGATAACATCACACCCGAGGATAACATTAATTTCCTCATGATAGATTCAGATATAGCAGAGATGGAGGCTACCATAGATGATAGCAAGGAGGGTGTAGGTTTCAATGCCCTTGAGGTTATCAGTATATACAGACCGGACATTGAGAATGTTCTGGAGAATGGAATCCAGAAGAATCCGATCCATGAGAATCTTGCAAACTGGATGGATCCTGAATTCCCGGCTATCACGATAGGAAGAGACGGAGCAAAGGGGAACAGACAGATTGGACGTCTGATGTTCTCGAATGCATATACGGATGTCAGAATGCTCCTTTTTGATAAGCTTCAGGATGTATACGACAAGACGACGGAGGGAACAGTCGATGTTCTGATCGTATCCGGAATCGCCGGAGGAACCGGAAGTGGAATCCTCTCAGATGTCGCATATAACATTCGTGCGTATGGCAAGGCGAAGAAGTGGAACAATCTGAGGATTGGCGGTTGCCTGCTCACACCGGATGTACTGTTCGGTCATAAGGCTGTATACGAAGATACAGAGCTTGTGGCGAGACTCAATGCAAATGGATGTGCGACCCTCAAGGAAGTTGATTATTATATGAAGCTCTCCGAGAAGGATGACAACTATACATTTATCAGTAAGTCAAACAAGATGGTCATCAGGGAGAATCTCTTTGATGCCTGCATGCTTGTATCAGGTAGAAAGGACGAACAGGGCTACATACCTGAGGGATACATCACAAGGGATACAGCAAGCTTCCTCTACAGGCTAGCCAGCAACAAGTTCATTGGCAACAATGACGTGGAGAACGACAGGAAGCTTCTCAGGGATGTATTTTTTGAGAATGAGGGATATTCCATCACGAACTGGAAGATGGAGCAAAGTGACGAGAATATCAAGAAGTCAAACTGCTATTACAAGGTAGTAAGCGAGGCTGACTACCATATTCCTATCAAAGAGATAGAGAATATGTGTGAGAATGATCTGTTTTCCCAGGCATATAAGGGATTGTTCAGATCTCCGTTCAAGGAGGGCAATGCCGAGGAGGATATCAAGAATGTACTCACAGAGCTCACTGTATTCTTGCAGGAGGAGCAGGGTGAGAATATCAAACTTGCCGTGAACGGTCTCATACAGTACGGTCAGATCACCAAGCCTACATATAAGATGATAAAGAAGAATACGGACGGTCTTCGAGAGGGCTTTGCCAAGAAGATGGAGAACTTTGAGAAGGAACTTCCGGTTATCATAAAGTCGATGAAGAACAAGCTTTGGAGTTCACTTGATGATGTGATATCCAAATATATGAATGAGTTTGGCCCATATGGCGCAATAGATGTCATAGGTGCACCGAGTGCCGGTGTAACAGATTCTACAAAGGGTATGATGGCTGAAGTCAGAAAGCTTGAGAAGATGATGAAGGATTATACACCGTCGGGTGAATATACCAGAATCATTGATTCCATCAAGACCATTGTTGCGAAGAGATTCTTCACTTTCCCTTCAGCGAAGAGGGAGACTGAGAATGGTTATTTCGATGCATGCATCAAGGAAGCACTTGCTGCGGAGAGAACAAAGCTTATAGATGAACTCGATGCACAGGATCTGTTTGGAGATACACTTAGATGGCTTCAGCAGAGGGCAGAGAGACTTGACGAGATATATTCACAGTTTGGAGAGGATCTGAAGAATTCCATCGAGGATCTTGCGAATAACGGTGATAAGGCTGTTGGCAATATACTCAAGAAAGCCAAGAGACATGAATTCCTTCCGACTGATTATGTCACATCCAGAAGGATAAAAGAGATGGAGACAGGGATCATCAAGCTCATGCTGGACAACGAGTCCAATATAGACAGTGGAAGAGTTGTTCCTGTCAAGGATGAGATGGAGAAGATATACAGAGAGCTATTTTCCGGTGTCGGAGCATATGGTCCTGAGAAGATGTTCACAGTGGCATTTGCTGATAAGAAGCTCACGGAGCAGGATCTCAACGTTATGTACGGATCTCCGATCAACGACAGGAGAACATCCATCATGGAGGAGGTTGCCAGGGCGTTTGTGGATGATATATCAGAGGAACAGCCTCTGTGTGTTCTTGCTGACGGATATAAGGAGAAGCTTCTTGCAAAGAAATATATATCGGTTCCAAATGTGATGCCGTATTTCAGCAAGGCAGTCAAAGCGATACTGATGGCTCCACCTTACAATGAGAAGGAGGATTCAATAACGCTCAATCCGGGTGAGATAGAGATCTCGATCGATGATATATTTGTCGGTGTTCCGGTATCCATGATGCAGTGTGCGATGGAGATGCAGATGGCTTACAATGCAGTATATGATTACAAGGGACTTCATATTGATGAGGTGAACAAGGATATGAAGAGCTTCCCTGATTTTGTCACAATATAGGTTAGTTTATACAGCCCTTTAATATGCGAGTATTAAGGGGCTGTATTGTTGTTATGACCATGGCGTATTTGGTAGAAAGAGATGGAATTGGATTTGAATAAATCTTTTAACGGATACAGAGCATATATAATGGATACGGGGGCATTTGCTGACGATGGGATATATGGCAGATGTCTGGATGCAGTATCGGAATACAGAAGGTGTAAGGTGGAACGTCTCAGGAGGCGGGATGACAGGAATGCCAGTCTTGCAGCGGGAATCCTGCTTGCACATGCTCTCAGGGAATGTGCCGGAATTGATGAACGGCTGGTCACGTATGAGAAGAATAAGGCGGGAAAGCCGTTTATAAAGGACATTCAGTTTTCGATAAGCCATACCGAGGGTTGTGTGGCGGCTGCGATAGGCAGTGAGCCTTGTGGTATAGACGTTGAGAGAGTCAGAAGGATACCGGACAGCATAGTTAACCGCCTGTATTCGGATGAGGATAAAAAATGTGTGATGTCGTGTGCACACCCGGAAATATACAGCACATGTGTGTGGACAAGGCGCGAGGCGTACAGCAAGATGACCGGAACAGGCATACTTATGAAGGATGAGGAACAGCAAATGGTCATGGACAATGCGCATATGGAGAAGAAGAATATCTGGCTGGGCAATTATGCAGTATGCAGGGCTGAGTGTGACGGCCGTATGCATATGGATGAAATAGCGGATCCTGCGCATGCAGAGGGAGATATGAATATAGACTTTATAGCTGCATTTTGCGCAGCTTCTGATGGAACTTTTTCACCGGATATTAAGATGATTGATTCGGCTGATATTGTGTGTTATTATGTTTAATTAGGTGTATTAGGAAGAACTACATAAGGAGAAAAAAATGAGTAAAAAAGCTACAAAGGCGCTTAACAATAAATATTATGTCGCAAGATATAATGCGTCTAAGGTGAACGATAACCTTACAAGCAGGGAGAAGAGTGCAGAGGTGCTCAATATAGACAGGACAAGGCTTTCAAGAATAGAGCTTGGCACAGTAGTTCCGTACCCTGAGGAGGTACTTTCCATGTCAAAGGCGTATGACATACCCGAGCTCTGTAACAGCTATTGTTCAGGCGACTGCCCTATAGGAAAAGAGACGGTGAAGCCGATAAATGCGGACAGCCTTGACAGGCTCATACTTCAGTTCCTCGGATCCTCCAAGAAGATGGAAGATATATCTGAGCAGCTTATAGAGATCACCGCTGATGGAATAGTCGATGAGACCGAGGTTGCAGCTTTTGATGCTGTCCTTGAGGAGCTGGAGAAGATGTCTGTGAATATACAGTCGCTTATGCTCTGGGCTCAGAAGAACAGGGACATTTTGAAGAATAAGAATCAATAAATTGTATATGAGGAAAAGATAATGGATGACAAGTTAAGAGAAGAGATCAACAGAAGAAGGACATTTGCCATAATTTCACATCCTGATGCAGGTAAGACTACACTCACAGAGAAGTTTCTGCTCTTTGGCGGCGCAATAAACACAGCGGGATCTGTAAAGGGAAAGGCAAATTCCAAATATGCAGTGTCGGACTGGATGGATATAGAGAAGGAGAGAGGTATCTCGGTAACCTCGTCTGTTCTGCAGTTCAATTATGACGGATATTGCATAAACATACTTGACACACCTGGACATCAGGATTTCTCGGAGGATACCTACCGTACACTTATGGCTGCGGATTCTGCGGTCATGGTGATCGATGCATCCAAGGGTGTTGAGGCTCAGACCATAAAGCTCTTCAAGGTATGTGTCATGAGACATATACCTATATTCACATTTATAAATAAGATGGACAGAGATGCAAGGGATACATTTGAGCTTCTCGATGATATAGAGACTGTTCTCGGTATCAAGACATGCCCTGTCAACTGGCCTATAGGTTCAGGAAAAGAGTTCAAGGGTGTATATGACAGAAAGACCAAGATAGTGTCCACGTTCCAGGCTATATCGACAGGTGGAGCCAAGAAGGCGGAGGAAACAGATTATCATATAGACGATGAGGCTCTCAAGGAGCTTGTCGGCCCATACCTCTTTGACCAGTTCAATGAGGAGATAGAGCTTATAGATGGTGCCACAGAGGAGATGGATATAGAGAAGGTCAGAGCCGGAGAGCTCTCCCCTGTATTTTTCGGTTCTGCGCTGAATACATTTGGTATCGAGCAGTTCCTGAACTATTTCCTTAAGATGACGACACCTCCTCTCGGACGTAATTCATCAGAGGGAATCATAGATCCTGTAACAGAGCCGTTCTCAGCTTTTGTGTTCAAGATCCAGGCAAATATGAACAAGGCTCACAGAGACAGAATCGCATTTATGAGAATCTGCTCTGGTAAGTTTGAGGCAGGCATGGAGGTATATCATGCTGCCAGCAAGAGAAAGATCAAGCTTTCCCAGCCTCAGCAGCTTATGGCTCAGGACAGAAAGATCGTCGATGAGGCTTATGCCGGTGACGTTATAGGAGTATTTGATCCTGATCTGTTCTCCATCGGAGATACGCTCACAACAGGCGGAAAGAAGTTTGAGTATGAGGGTATCCCTACATTTGCACCGGAGCACTTCTGCAGGGTTGTTCAGCTCAACAGCATGAAGCGTAAGCAGTTTGTCAAGGGTGTTACCCAGATTGCCCAGGAGGGTGCTATACAGATATTTCAGGAGTACACTGCGGGACTTTCGGAGATCATAGTCGGAGTTGTAGGTGTGCTTCAGTTTGATGTACTTAAGTACAGACTTGAGAACGAGTACGGCTGTGAGATAAGACTTGAGCCGATACCATATAACTATATCAGATGGGTGAAGGATCCTACCATAGACGTGACAAAGCTCAAGCGTGTGAGCGATGTCAAGAAGGTTAAGGACATGAAGGGTAATCCGCTTCTCCTGTTTGCAAATGAGTGGGTCATCGATCAGGTTCTCCAGCACAATGAGGGACTTGAACTTGAGGAGTTCAGAAAGAACTAGATATACGAAGATAAGAGACCATGAAGATGATGAGTGACTTAGGACACAAATTGGTTTTCATGGTCTTTTTGCGTGCATATATATCAGTAAAAGTGGTGCAAATATGAATAAATTAGCATGTATCTGACAATCCTAGTGTTAGACAGATAACACGTGGAGGGACATGATATGGCGCTGAACAGAGTGGTTATATGTGGTGTAAATACATCGAAATTACCATATCTTACAGAGGATGAGAAGAACATGCTGTTTGACAGGATGGAGCAGGGAGACAGCTCTGCCCGGGAGGAGTTTATAGAGGGGAATCTCCGCCTTGTGCTCAGCGTGATCCAGAGATTTGGCAGTTCAAATGAGAATCCGGATGATCTGTTCCAGGTTGGCTGTATAGGGCTTATCAAGGCGTTGGATAATTTTGACAGAAGTCTCAATGTCAAATTCAGTACGTACGCTGTGCCTATGATCATAGGTGAGTGCAGAAGGTATCTCAGAGATAACAATGCTATAAGAGTATCAAGGTCATTGCGTGATATAGCCTACAAGGCGATATATGCCAAGGAAAATCTCCAGAAGACAAAGGATAAGGAGCCGACGATAGAGGAGATAGCGGAGGAGATAAGTATACCGAAGGAAGATATAGTCATGTCGCTTGATGCCATATCGGCACCGCTGTCCCTGTATGAGCCGGTGTATCAGGAGGGTGGAGACACCTTGTACATCATGGATCAGATAAGAGACAGAAAGAATAAGGAGGAGATGTGGGTTGAAAACCTTGATCTCAGAGAGGCTATGGACAGGCTGTGCGACAGGGAGAAGAATATAGTGAGGCTGAGATTTTTTGAGGGAAAGACCCAGACGGAGGTGGCAGAGGAGATATGCATATCCCAGGCGCAGGTCAGCCGCCTCGAGAAGAATGCGATAAAAAGTCTTAGAAGGTATCTTGAGGACAAATAAACCGGAATGTTGTACACATATAAATATCCCCGCTGGGCCATAGTGAGAACAGCGGGGATATTTATTATACGGTATGTGGATTAAGCTTAGATAAGGTAGCCTGAATCGAGATCGACATCCTTCACGTCGTGTCTTGTGACGAGTCCGTCTTTCTGGATGTCATGCTGTATTTTTTTCAGGGTTTCCATTGGAAGCTCAGTCATGAGAGCAACCTCCTCAAGAGAGATATCGACCTTGAGCATCTTTTCTGCCATATCGTATTTGGCTTTTGTTGTATTGTTCATAAAAATCACTCCTTGGTGTGCTTGGTTAAATCCTGCTCAGCCCATGCTAAGAACTTGTCGTTTGCATCGATCACCTTCTGCATTGCAGCGTGTCCCGGAGCACCGATTGTGTTACGCTTCTGAACACATTCTTCCATGCTGATGGCTGTATATATGTCATCTTCAAATACAGGACAGATGGCCTTGTACTCGTCGAGACTAAGCTGGTCGAGGGAGATGTTCTCCTCTATGCACTTCAGAACGAGCTGGCCGACGATGCCGTGTGCATCACGGAAAGGTACACCGTGATTTACAAGGTAATCTGCGGCATCTGTTGCGTTGGTGAATCCGTTCTTGGCTGATGCTTCCATTCTAGGCTTGTTGACTGTCATGGTGGCTATCATGCCTGTGAACAGTGTGAGACATCCCTTTACAGTGTCTATCGCGTCAAATGTGAGCTCCTTATCCTCCTGCATGTCCTTGTTGTATGCGAGAGGGATTCCCTTCATGGTTGTGAGAAGGGAGGTGAGAGCACCGTAAACCCTGCCTGTCTTACCTCTTACGAGCTCGGCTATATCCGGGTTCTTCTTCTGTGGCATGATAGAGCTTCCTGTGCTGTATGAATCATCGAGCTCAACAAACTGATATTCATTTGAGTTCCAGATGATGATCTCCTCGGAGAAACGTGAGAGATGCATCATGATGGTAGACATGGCGGATAAAAGCTCTATGCAGTAATCCCTGTCGGCAACTGAATCCATGCTGTTGAGAGTCGGACCGTAGAAGTCCAGCAGAGAAGCGGTGAGCTCTCTGTCGAGCGGATATGTGGTTCCTGCGAGGGCACCTGATCCGAGATGACAGTAGTTCATTCTGTCATATATATCGTTCATTCTGTCGTAGTCACGCTTGAACATCTCCATGTATGCTCCAAAGTGATGTGCCAGAGTTATTGGCTGTGCCTTCTGGAGGTGAGTAAATCCAGGCATGTATGTGTCGATGTGCTCATTCATAAGTCTGTGAAGAGTAGTCAGAAGCTTGTAAATAAGCTCCTTGAGCTCGATGATCTCGTCTCTTACATAGAGCTTCATGTCCAATGCAACCTGGTCGTTCCTGCTTCGTCCGGTGTGAAGCTTTTTGCCCACATCGCCGATCCTGTCTATGAGATTTGCCTCGACAAAGCTGTGTATATCTTCGTATTCTGAAGTGATCTGCAGAGAACCGTTCTCCACATCGTTCAGTATGCCCTTAAGTCCCGCTATGATCTGATCTCTTTCCTCGTCAGTGAGAATACCGGATGAAGCGAGCATGGTTACATGCGCGATACTTCCGCGGATATCCTGTCTGTAGAATTTCTGATCAAATGAAATAGATGCGTTAAAGTTATATACTAATTTGTCTGTTTCTTTTGTGAAGCGTCCGCCCCAGAGCTGAGCCATATTAAATCCTCTTTTCTGTTATTTTTTTGTTTTAGGTTGAAAACTGAGTAAATTATAAGGTAGTTTTCAAACAACGTACATTTTACAACATAAAAGTTCGCATATCAACACAAATAAGGTTTATTTATAACCACAGGAAATGCGTGGTTGGTGCTTGCGGCGCAAAAGTACAGATGATAAAATATACAGGCGGATCACCGCAGCAAAGCAGGGATGGAGGATTGACAGGAAAGAAGATTCTTGGAGTTATAAGTATTGTAGTTGTTCTCTCGCTGATGATGGTGGGAGTGCGGTGGTTGTTCTTCAATGTGATCAAGAGCAGCCAGATGCTTGATGGCCTGGTGGAGTTCCGGGCGGCCGTTGTCCAGGATATGGAGGACGGAAACGAGTCGGGCATGTATTATGTAAGTAATGTGGCGAAAAGTGATGTGCACAACATCAACAAATATATAGATTCGGCATACGGCTCAGTGGATACGTACAGGATAATAATTGAGACGGGAAGATATCTGGCAATACAGCTCAACTATGAACTGTCGGATAATTATTATGCTGTCAGAAAATATATAGAAGGAACGGATATCCCGGAGGACAACATAAGGGCGAAGCAGATATATGAGGTGATCGACAGTTTTATAAATGACAACATTTCAGATGGCATGAGCGACCTTGACAAGGAGATCGCCGTGCACGATTATATAGTGGAAAACTGTGTCTATGGATATCCCGACAATAATGATGATGCATATACGGCATATGGAGCGCTGGTGCTTCACCAGAGCGTGTGCGACGGCTACGCTGAGGCGTTCTTCATAATCATGTCCTGTCTGGGCGTCAAATGTGACATAGTAGTCGGAAGCACGGAGGAAGGACTTCATGCATGGAATCAGATAGAGCTCGGCGGAGAATGGTATAATGTGGATCTGACATGGGATGACTCGCTGCCGGATATGGGCAGCTATCTGAAGCACACCTATGTGAATGTCGATGACAGCACACTGGAACTGACTCACTCATGGGAAAAGCAATTCTACAGAGAGTGTGCCGACACAGCGTATAATTTCTATAAAAAGAGGTTTTATACCTATGACTCGTTCGATGAGTATAAAAAAGGCATAAGGATACAGATGGGCGGCAGTAATGTGCTGGAAGCTGCTATATATACAGATGACGAAACATTTGACTTGTCATTTCTGTACAATTATGGCAATATAAGGTCTATAAATTATGTGGTGGAAGATATGGGCGGCTACAAAGTTGTCGTCGTATATCTTAATATGAAGTGATAAAAATAGAATTGACATAATGGCGCGGAGGTGCGATATGCGAAAAAGAGAGTTTATGGATGAGTTGAAGAAAGCTCTTGATGGAAATGTCTCAACGCAGACATATTATGACACGATGAATTATTATGAGGATTATTTTAAGAAGCAGAAAGAAGCAGGCAAGTCAGAGGAGGAGATATGTTCATCTCTGGGATCTGCAAGACTGATCGCCAAGACGATCATTGACACAGAGGGACAGGGCGCAAGCGGAAGATATTATGATACAGAATCCTCTTCGTATGATGACAGCTACAACACCCGCAAAGCCAGCGGAAGCAGTCAGAAGGGCTGGCATGTAAATGTGGACGACGAGGGCAATACAAGCTTTGCTTATGGCAAGCTTGATTTCAGTTCACCGATAGGCAAGGTGCTGACAGCGATAATACTCATTCTTGTGGCTGCACTTGTTATAGGTATAGTGCTTGGAGTTATCTGGCTGGGATTTAAGATAGTGTGGTATATCGTGATACCTGTTGTCATCATTCTGTTCATAGTGAATCTCATTATTTACTTGTTTGGTGGAGGCCGATAAAAAATAAAATAAAAAAAGTGAAAAAAGTTGTTGACAAAACATGGTCACTTGAGTATACTAACAAAGGTGTCAGCGATGACACGAAGTAATATGGGATCTTAGCTCAGCTGGGAGAGCATCTGCCTTACAAGCAGAGGGTCATAGGTTCGAGCCCTATAGGTTCCATTCCAACTTCGGTTGGTCATATGGCGAGATAGCTCAGTTGGCTAGAGCATGCGGTTCATACCCGCAGTGTCGAGGGTTCGAATCCCCCTCTCGCTACTATTTGATGAGACGGAAGACATTCCGTCTTTTTTTTATTCATATAAGGAGGATATCACATGAGAGTTGGAATGGGATACGATGTCCACAGGCTAGTTGAGGGACGAAAACTTATAATCGGAGGAGTTGAGATTCCATATGAGAAAGGACTCCTTGGACACAGCGATGCGGATGTACTTCTTCATGCGATAATGGATGCGCTTCTCGGTGCTGCGGCGTTGGGGGATATTGGAAAGCATTTCCCTGATACTGATGAGAGGTATAAGGGAGCGGACAGCATGAAGCTCCTGTCAGAAGTGAAGAGACTTCTCGAGGAGAAGCTCTACATCATCGAGAACATAGATGCGACCGTAATTGCCCAGAGCCCTAAGATGGCGCCGTACATTGATCAGATGAGGGAGAATATCTGTAATTGCCTGTGTATAGACAAGGATCAGGTCAATATCAAGGCGACAACGGAGGAGAAGCTTGGGTTTACCGGAGGGGGACTTGGAATAAGCTCCCAGGCGGTGTGCCTCATAGAGTCGGCATTTAATTATGCCGGAGATGATGCC
>OGMB01001316.1_pt1 | contig 11199 bp, 10 predicted proteins | sample 1573001 | NCBI WGS metagenome assembly OGMB01 (sample SAMEA2581921, study PRJEB24529) | metagenome | biome: Human gut stool | place: China | collected 2011
CTTCATTAAAATCTCTTCCCTCTTTTGCAATAAGTGAAGGATTTGTTGTAACTCCGCAAATAACTCCCATGTCATTTGCTTTTTTAATATCTTCTACGTTTGCAGTATCAATAAAAAACTTCATAAAGAACCACCTTTCCTTTTAAAAATACAATCTGATAATATTTTATATGCATTAATCGAATTCGTCAAATACTGATTTGAGTGCCGGATAAATTTTTTTAAACTGCTGATATTTTTTCTCATATCTTGCCGCAATCTCTTTATCAGGCTCTATTGTTTCTTTGATTTTTACAATATGCGAAGCTGCTTCTTCTACATTTTTATAAGCACCTGTTCCCACTGCCGCAAGCATTGCAGCACCGAGTGCCGGACCTTCCTCTGTGACAGGAACTGATACCTTAATATTAAGAATATTAGCTATCATCTTACGCCAGAGCGGACTCTTTGCTCCACCACCGCAGATTTTTGTCTCTGTCACATTTATTCCGAGACTTTTAGCGACTTCAAACGAATCACGTATTGCAAATGCAACACCCTCAAGAACTGCCTGTGTCATATCAGTTCTGTCCGTATCCATTGTCATTCCTGTAAATGTTGCTCTTGCCGCCGGATTATTGTGTGGTGAACGCTCTCCCATAAGATATGGCAGGAAAAATACCCTGTTATTTCCAAGCATATCATCTGTAACGGGTTTCTGCTCTTCTGAATACTCTTTTGTTTTTATAATTTCATCCATCCACCATTTATTACATGAAGCTGCACTGAGCATACAGCCCATAAGATGAAAATGTCCGTCTGCATGGTCAAATGAATGAAGGGCATTATTATCATCAACACCGAATTTATCACTTGAAATAAATATTGTGCCACTTGTTCCGAGTGAAATATTACATTTGCCGTCGCCTACTGTTCCGGTTCCGACTGCTGCCGCCGCATTGTCTCCTGCACCTGCTATCACTTTGACATTTTCTGTAAGTCCCATGCGTTGTGCAGCTTCTTTTGTAAGATTTCCTACACATTCATAGCTCTCAAATACTTTCGCCATGCAGTTTTCATCTATGCCACATATATCAAGCATTTCCTTGGACCAGCATCTGTTTTTTACGTCAAAGAGCAACATTCCTGAAGCATCTGAAACATCTGTGCAATGCACACCTGTCATCTTATATGCAAGATAATCTTTTGGAAGCATTATTTTGCTTATTTTTTTGAAATTTTCAGGCTCGTTTTCCCTAAGCCACAAAATCTTTGGTGCTGTAAATCCTGCAAATGCGATATTTGCTGTATATTCTGCGATTTTATCTTTGCCTATAGTATTGTTAAGATACTCACATTCTTTTGTTGTTCTGCCATCATTCCAGAGTATCGCCGGTCTTATTACTTCATTGTCCTTATCAAGAATTACAAGTCCATGCATCTGTCCACCGAAGCTGATGCCTGCAACCTGTGCCGCATCAACTCCGTCTGTAAGCTCTTTTATTCCCTCAACCGCATTTTCATACCAGTCTGACGGATTCTGTTCTGACCAGCCCGGCTTAGGAAAATAAAGCGGATATTCTCTTGAAACTGTCTTAACTACATTACCTTCTTTGTCCATTAAAATCAATTTAACGGCAGATGTTCCCAAATCAACACCTATATAATACATATGCGTCTCCCATCTATAATCAAGAATTAATTGGCAAATGGATTTTCACTCTTGTAAAGCATTCCTGCCGGCTGGTTAAAGCCTATTTCTTCTACTCCGAGATACTTAAATACTTCATAAAGCTGCTTTCCGAAATGGCCGAATGCAACAGCACCATGATGTGGGAAATTCTTTTCGATAAGCCAGTGTCTGTAGAATCTGCCCATCTGTGGAATTGCAAATATACCGATTGCTCCGAATGAACGTGTCGCAACAGGAAGTACCTCACCCTGTGCCACATATGCTGTAAGCTTGGCATCTGATGTGCTCTGAAGTCTAAAAAATGTGATATCACCAGGAATAATATCTCCCTCAAGTGTACCATTTGTAACTTCTTCAGGAAGTGAACGTGCCATAATCATCTGATTTCTCATCTCACAGAATGAAAGTTTGCATGCTGCTGTATTTCCGCAGTGGAATCCCATAAATGTATCTTTGATTGTATATGGGAACTTACCCTTAATATCCTGCTCATAAATATCTGAAGGAACTGTATTATTAATATCAAGAAGTGTAACTGTGTCATCACTTACAACTGCACCGATAAATTCACTCAACGCTCCGTAAATATCAACTTCACATGATACAGGAATTCCCATGGCTGTAAGTCTTGAATTCACATAACATGGAACGAAACCAAACTGTGTCTGGAATGCAGGCCAGCATTTTCCTGCGATTGCAACAAACTTTCTTGAGCCTTTGTGCTGTTCTACCCAGTCGAGGAGTGTGAGCTCATACTGTGCAAGCTTAGGTAAAATTTCAGGCTTCTTATTGCCGTTTCCAAGTTCTTTTTCCATGCTCTTTACGACTTCAGGAATTCTTTCATCTCCCGCATGCTTATTAAATGCTTCAAAAAGGTCAAGTTCTGAATTTTCCTCAATTTCAACTCCGAGATTATAAAGCTGCTTGATAGGAGCGTTACATGCAAGGAAATTAGTAGGACGAGGTCCGAAGCTTATTATTTTGAGATTTGAAAGTGCATAAACTGCCTTTGCAACAGGTATGAATTCATGAATCATATCTGCACATTCTTCTGCAGTTCCTACAGGATATTCAGGAATGTATGCTTTTACATTACGAAGCTTTAAATTATAACTTGCATTCAACATACCACAGTATGCATCTCCTCTGCCCTGTACAAGTCCGCCATTCTCAGATGTCTCTTCTGCTGCCGCAACAAACATCTTAGGACCGTCAAAATACTGTGCAAGCATAGTCTCTGAAATCTCAGGACCAAAGTTTCCAAGATATACACAAAGTGCATTACATCCTGCTTTTTTGATATCCTCCAGTGCCTGCATCATATGTATCTCACTCTCAACGATACATACAGGACATTCATAAATTTCATCTGCGTTATACTTAGCCTTATATGCATTTACGAGATTCTGTCTTCTTGTTACTGAAAGTGATTCCGGGAAACAATCCCTGCTGACTGCTACAATTCCCACTTTAACTGTTGGTTTGTTCATGATAAATTCTCCTATTCTTTGTTATATTTTCTTTCAGACTTCTGGATTTTCCCCGATAAGTCCTTCAAATGCTCCGTCTATATGTGCTTCTTTGTGTGCTATAAGCCATTTATTTGTTGCTGCAAGCAGTCTGTCCTCGCCTGTATTCTTCTGTCTTTTTACATCGTAATTTGTTCCCTTCGGAAGAACCACAGCACACCTGAAACCTGAATTATTCACGCCGCATGGTGCATAGTGAAGTGTTGTCGCATAACCTTCAACAGCCATACCTGCAGGTACTAGAAACGCCTCAATATCAGCCGTATTATATGTATAATCTTCCTTTATATCCTGCTGTTTTCCCAAAAGTAAAATCATATCAGTAGCAGCTACATTTATCTCAGAACTTCTATGATATTCCACTGCATTAAGTTTCTGGTTATGTCCGTTACAGTATCCTATCTGAACAGGCATATCACCGTAAACCACTTTTGACATTACATCATACACGTTAAGTGACTCTAATTCTTTGTCGGATGGAACATATATAACATCATCCGGCACAGGTGTCTTTTCCATTGCACTTATAAGTTCTTTTGTATCAAGTTCTGCAAGAACTCTTCCGTACTGTGCAAATTCTTTGTCACAGACACTATGAATTTTCATGCTTGCCTCCATTCCCGCCGGCTTATTATATGAATCTCAGCTCCGGCTTATTAAAACAACTTTTATAAAATGTGTTTTCTAAAGTTATTATCATAATATCACTTCACGCATCATTTATCAACAAAAATATATAAATTTTTATCAAAAAAACATAAAAAACCGGAATAACGCACAAAACGCTATTCCGGTAATATCTTAAATCAGTCTTATTACAAGTTCAATTATAATTCCTGATACTACACCAAGAGCATATAAAAGACCGAGTATTTTTATATTTTCTTTTATATCTGTATTTTCTTTAAAAAGCACAAGTATGCCGACACCCGAACCGGCAAGCAGTCCTGCCATAGCAGTTCCAAGAGGCATAAGCCCTTCAATATAAAGCTGTGTTATAACAACAGATGACGCACAGTTCGGTATAAGTCCAACAAGTGCTGATACCATCGGTCCGATAACCGGCTTGTCAAGCATGAAGCTGCCAAGTGTTTCCTCTCCTACAAAATGTATTATCGTATTAAGGATAAATGATATAATAAGGATATATCCAAATATAACAAGAGTGTGCCTTAATGAAGACGCAAATATGCTCTTTTCACAGTGACAATGGTCATGGTCACATACATGACCGATTTTCTGTGTTATATCATCCTGATTTCTTGATTTTGCTTTTCTTATTACAAAATCAATTATAAATCCGGCAGCCATTCCGATAACTATTTTCCATAAAATAATTGTAAGTATTGTGCTTGCCGGAACTTTCTCAGATAAAAACACCGGCAGCATCTCATCTGATGTCGAAAGATATATCGCTATCAGCGTTCCAAGAGTAATTACTCTTCCGGCATAAAGATTGGACGCAGCCGCCGAGAAACCGCACTGAGGCACAGCACCAAGGATGGCACCTGCAAAAGGACCTGCCTTGCCGGAATTCTTTATCATCCGCTTCGTTTTTGCTGTCGTCTTATGCTCTATATATTCCATCGCCAGATATGTAAAAAACAAAAACGGCAGCAGTTTTACACTGTCAATAAGTGTATCAATTATTACATCTAACATATAAATCTCCATTTTATTTTTTCAGGAATTTCTTAATAAACCCTTTTATATCCGGAAATTTTGAGCCCTTAATTTTTAATGGTACATATTCACTGTCTATGACACTGATATTTCCACTCCTGCATGGCTTTTTTGTCATGTCATGCCCACTCTCATAAGAATTATCTTTGTTATATAAAAGTTCCATAAGCTCATCATTAACCGGTCCGATTCCTCCCACCATAGATAAATACCTCCTAGAAAAATAAATCTGACATTTCTTTAATTATTTGTCTATAGCTATATACGAAATCATCTGCAAAAAAGTTTAACCTGTCATTAATTATTTTTGAAATAACGTTTTATAAGGTGCTCCTTCATCAAATACTTTACGCATCTTTTCTGATTTTTTCATAATAAACTTAACTATGTAATATGAAATAATTCCATAAATGCTTCCCAGTATAAGGCTGACAAGAACATCTGTAGGATAGTGTACTGTAAGGTAAAGTCTTGAAATTGCTATAAGTGCTGCTATAACAATAGCAAATCCACCTTCTTTTTTATACCACATGAAAATGGCAAGTGCTGCCGCAAAAGCTGCTGATGTGTGACCTGAAGGGAATGACCAGTCATCAATTGTAGCAAAAATATTATACAAACTCTCAAATGATGTATCTACATTGAAAGGTCTGACCCTTGCAAATGCATTTTTCATAACTCCATTGCACATTATAAGCGATATTATAAGTGCAAATGCCATTGTAAGTCCTACTTTTCTATATTTTTTAGGTAAAACCGTAAGAGCTGCCAGTGCTACCAGTATAAGAAATATTCCTTTCTCGCCAAGCATTGTTATGCCATACATAATTGGATTGAGAAACGGATTGTGCAGGCTTTCAAACCAATGTAAAATCTGTAATTCCATTTAAAAAACTCCTATTTAATTTATATTATGCCTTATACATTTTATCTGCTAATATTTTTTTTTGCAAGTAAAACATTTTTGTGTTATAGTTTTAAGAAAATATCATTTTTGAACGGAGAGACTTATTTATGTTTGAAAGCTTTAATTCAATCCTTAAAACGATTGATAGTTTCGTTTGGGGACTTCCCCTTATTATTCTTATTATTTCTGTTGGTTTGTTTCTTACAATCCGTCTGAAAGGACTTCAAATTACGAAGCTTGGACTTGCCATTAAGCATATGGTAAAAAATGAAGCATCAGGCGATGGCGAAGTATCCGGTTTTGCTTCACTTTGCACAGCTTTATCAGCTACAATAGGTACAGGTAATATTGTTGGCGTCGCAACTGCTCTTGTTGCAGGCGGTCCCGGTGCTTTATTCTGGATGTGGATTGCCGCCCTTGTAGGTACGGCAACAAAATATTCGGAATGTCTTCTTGCTGTAAAATACCGTGTCATCCAGAAGGACGGACATATTCTCGGAGGACCTTTCTACTATATTGAACATGGAATGGGAAAAAAATGGAAATGGCTTGCCAAGTTATTTGCATTTTTCGGTGTTGGCGTTGGTCTTCTTGGTATCGGTACATTTACACAGATTAATGGTATTACAAGTGCTGTAAATAATTTCTTTGATGCCAATAACCAATGGACGGTAACACTGTTTGGACGTGAATATTCATGGTCTGTTATTATATCCGGCATACTTCTTACAATATTTGCCGCTCTTGTACTCATTGGCGGTCTCAAAAGAATTTCATCTGTTGCACAGGTTATAGTTCCTTTTATGGCTGTTACATATTTTATTGTTACACTTGCTATTCTTGTATACAATTTCAGGGAAATTCCAAATGCTCTTGCAACTATTGTCCAGAGTGCATTTGGTCTGCGTGCTGTCGGCGGTGGTGCTATAGGCTCTATGATGATGGCTATGCAGATGGGTGTTGCCAGAGGTATCTTTTCTAACGAAGCAGGTCTTGGTAGTGCTCCTATTGCTGCTGCCGCTGCCGTTGCTGATGCACCTGCACAGCAGGGTCTTATCTCTATGATGGGTACTTTTATTGACACAATTGTAATCTGTACAATGACAGGACTCACAATTGTTATAACAGGTTCATGGAATATCGGTCTTGAAGGCGTTTCTGTTACAACAAGAGCGTTCCAGATGGGACTTCCTCTTCCGGCACAGTTCTCTTCATTCATACTCATGCTCTGTCTTGTATTCTTTGCATTTACAACAATACTTGGATGGAATTATTACAGCGAACGCTGTCTCGAATATATTATCGGAGATAAGAAAAATGTTATCAAAGCCTACAAATGGTTATATATCTTATGTATTTTCATAGGTCCTTTTATGACTGTTTCAGCTGTATGGACAATTGCAGATATATTCAATGGTCTTATGGCTATACCTAACCTTATTGCACTTATTGCATTAAATGGCGTTGTTGTATCCGAGACTAATAAATATCTTAACAGTCTGAAAAAATAACTATGAGAAACACGCTCCGCGAGTTTCTCAAGTTATCGCGGCAGTCGCCAAGGTCTCGTGCAAGCACGGACTTTGGCTCGTTACACGCGTAAATAAAAAGCCCGGCATTTACGGAATAAACATGGGTTCTGTTCATTTTCCGTAAATGCCGGGTTATTTGTTTATTGTATGCCCACCGCTTTTTTTGCCAGCCTGTCGGCCTCTTCATTGCCTTCTACGCCTGAGTGTCCTTTAACTTTTACAAAATGCAGTTCTATATCATTTTTTACTGACTGAATATAATCGTAATATGCTATAGTTCCGGCTTTATTACGCTTCCATTCACCTGTTGCCCACATCTGAATTCCCATATAATCATAATAAATATCAAGCGACCTGATTCCCAGCTCTATCGCCTTTTTTACTGCCGCCATACTGCCAAGCACTTCTCCTGCAACATTTCTCATTGATGCCATATCAGCATCGTTTCCACTTCCCATAAGTTCATAGCGTTCACCTTTATACTCTATAAATCCGCCATAACCATATACTGATGTCGATATATTAAATGAACCATCAACAAATGCAAATGCTTCCGACCTGACATGACTGCATTTTGCCGCACTCATATATTCATCTGCATCCTCTCTTGTCGTAAAACTTTTGTACTGTGCTCCTGCAAAGCCATGAACCTGTGTTTTACATGCTTCCCACGACATATATATTCCAGGTTTTCTTCCGGCACGCACTGCGTAAAATTTCTGTGCCATAAAAATTATTTCAGCTTGAATATTTCCTCAAGCTCTTCCTTTCCTTTGAAACCTATAGATGTAATCTCCGGTTTTCCATTTTTAAATAAAATAAGTGTAGGAATACTGACAACCATAAATTTCTGTGCGAGCACCATTTCCTCATCTACATTAACTTTTCCAACCTTAATTTCAGGATGTTCTTTTTCTATCTGCTCGACTACAGGTGACATCATCATACATGGACCGCACCATGATGCCCAGAAATCGATAAGAACAGGCTTATCGCTATTTTCAACTTCCGTATTAAAATTATTCTGTGTTATAACCATAATAAAACCTCTTTTCTGAATGTTTTTTTATATCTGACAAACCGTTTATATTACGGAATGTATTGTGGAATTATTATACCCATATGGCTGTTATAAAATCAAGAAAATTATATACTTTGTGCCATGCACATTTTCCCCCACCCGGTAGCATCATCTGGTATATTCATTCCATTAAGCGGTAAGGCTCCCTTTATAAGATGTGCCTTTAATTTTTCGCCATAAAGAAACAAGTCATTGCCACGCACAATTCCCCATTCCATTAGAAGTGCTGATGCTCCAGTAACAAATGGTACTGCATATGAAGTACCGCTTACTGTAGTCCTTTCATCTATACGCACATTTTCCCCAGGTGCCACTATGTCCGGCTTTACTGCAATTCCAGATTCTGACTGTGTCACGTACCCTCTTCCTGAAAACGGAGATGGCGTGTTTGTCGCTGCATTGTATGAACCAACAGTTATAACATTGGATGATGTTGACGGAACCGTATAAGTAAGGGAAGAATCAGGACGTGTAAATCCTGTCTCAGGATTCAGTGAAGCTGCAGCCGGAAGCCACATGTCAAAGAAGCCGGTTCTTATTTTATCCGGTATGAAATTAATTCTCCACAAGCCTGATGTTATATAATTATTTACCGGAACAATATCTATATATATTTCCTGCCTCATGCTGAACGGAAGCGGCTGTGCATAATAACACAGCACTTTTTCCGTCCCGGTACTTACCGTGTTCAATGTATTATATCGGCTAATACGTCCCAGATTTATGCCAGCCGGAGTTATTACCTCAATATTAAAATCATCCCAATAATCTTTCCATATCTGGATATTAAGTGATGTCTCGTATTCAGAAACAGCTATCTGGACGTATTGTTCCTCTCCCTGTCGAAGCCTGCCTGATGTATGTCCTGCTCCAAGCCCCTCATTGCCGCTTCCGACACATATTGCACATTTCCATGATGCAGAAGCTGTATTAATAAAGCTTTCCTGAATTGAGCTGCCACTGTGATCACCATAATTATTGCCATAGCTTATATTTATTGCTACAGGTTTTCCCAAATCTGCAGCTTTTTTTATACAAAAATCAACCCCTTTAATAAGCTGCGTTGTACCAGAAAATGATGTTCTGTCTATATTTCCCATCTTTACTACAAGAATATCGGATTTTGACGCAACACCTCTGTTACCACATGCAATTCTTGCAACATTCGTTCCATGTCCGCTTATATCAAATCCAGGGGCTCTTTGTGCACGCATCCCTTTTGGATTTTCCCCATCCAAATATCTGTCTATCTGACTGCTGTCATAAAATATATCTCTGTCCTGATCCCATATACCGATAATTCTTGTTGTTCCATTCTCATTTTTAAAATCAGGATTCGTCACATCTATTCCTGAATCTATAATTGCAGTTATAACTCCTTCTCCAAATAATCCGTATGGATTGTCAGATCCTGCCTGTACCGGTGTTATACAGGCAGCTGATTTCTCATTACTCAATTGAAAATACAGTCTTTTAGGCTTTTCTATAAACTGTATCTGTTTTTCCTGTGACAATGAATCAATGTATTCTTTTTTTATTTTTATAATTGCATATCCACCCAGTAATTCATATATTTCCATACCCGGATATTTTGCTGAAAATTGTGATAAATCCTGTGTATATTTAACTATAATTTCCCATATACCTGTTTCTTCATCTACTCCTGCCGATAAATCGGGCGATTTTGCCCTGTCTTCCTGCGTTGCCTGCATGCTGACATTTAACAGCGTTTCCAGCTTCTGATTTGCCATATATGCTCCTTTTTTATATTTCATATTATTCTTATTCCGATAATTACAAAATATATCATATCTGCTTTAAATCTATAATATGCAAACATTAAAAAAGTACCTGCCTGATAAACTTCACAAAAATATACAGAAACTATATGACAAAGGACATGAATAAATGATTTTTTCTACATCAAACTAGAATTTTTCAATTCCATCTGACATATGATCTTTCTCAGTTATTTTACGGATAACCCGGCATGGATTTCCAGCTGCCAGACTATAGGGTGGAATATCTCTTGTCACAACGCTTCCTGCACCAATTACACACCCTTCTCCTATGGTGACACCACCGCAAACAACCACATTAGATGCCAGCCAGCAATTATCTTTTATAGTTATTGGTTTCGCATATTCAAGATTATAAAAACTGCCATCTTCTCTTTTTCGGATATTGCGTTCTTCGGGTAATAATGGATGCATAGGAGTTGCCAATGTGACATTGGGACCAATCATCACATTATCCCCTATATGTATTTCGCATACATCTAAACATGTAAAATTAAAATTAGCAGAGCTGAATTTTCCAAAGAACGTATTACATCCATAATCAAAATAAACAGGTGCCTGTAAATACGGAAGTTCCTCTGTTGCCGACAATAATTCTCTCAATATCTGCATTTGCTCTTCTGAGCAATCTTCGTCCGTCAAATTATATTTTCTTGATAATTTACGTGCATTCAGACGTAATTGTTCTAATTCCTTATCCGCTGAATCATACAACTCTCCGTTTATCATTTTTTCTCTTTCTGTCATTCCTGATAACCTCCAATCCAAAGTTATAATTAGACGTTTACAAAACGCCGCAAGCCGCATAAATACTGCATTTTTTATTACTAAATTAACTCCTCTCCGGCAATACTTTCGGAGATAATATTTCCTATCGTCTGCCTTCACCCTTTGACAGCAATATAACCAAATAATAAATAATTCCAAATACAGCTATACTTCCAATCATAATGCCAATCATCTGATTTACACTTACCACATTTCCATGAAATACCG
>OGMB01001317.1_pt1 | contig 11195 bp, 9 predicted proteins | sample 1573001 | NCBI WGS metagenome assembly OGMB01 (sample SAMEA2581921, study PRJEB24529) | metagenome | biome: Human gut stool | place: China | collected 2011
CTCTTTCCCTACACGACGCTCTTCCGATCTATGGGATACACATCTCCCACTGCTTGGCAAGTGCGGTTGCAAAATACCACGCGATCATCATATTCACATAATATTCCTCCGATGTGACCGACGCAACCATCACCGGATATTCTGGCTTAAAATCCTCATCTAAGTATAACCGCATCAAAAGTCCTATGCCATAGCGGATCGTGTAAGTCTCCCCGGATGCAAGAAATGTGTGGATCTCCGGAAGCAGTTCCTCCTTATGTTTCGCAAAACATTTCGGAACCGGAAAATCACATGTCGCCCAGTTGTCAACGTATGGCAGCATGCGCTTTACCTCATATAAACACTGCGCATAGTCCCTGATGCCACCGATCAGCATCATGTGCAGATTATTTTCTTCATAGTAGGTATGTGGCAGCTCCTGCAAAAATGCTTCCGCACCATCCTCTTTCGCAAACGCCTTCGCAAAGTTCCGCAACACCGGTGTCCGGATTCCGATCACATGTGCCGGTTCAATATTCGGTATCAATTTTGAGTGGAACGCCTGATACTTTTTATCCTGCAATTCAAACAATCTTCGCTGTAGCTCTGTCATATCTTTTGTCTCCCAAGTTATATACAACAACGAGCAGGCATTCCCAGCCTGCTCGTTAAAAATCAGATATCTTTAGAATTAGTTCTTCTTTTTATCTACAATAAATGTATCATAAATTGCCCTGATTGCCGGCTCAAAGTCTTTGTTTCTGACACCGATAATAATATTCAGCTCAGAAGAACCCTGATCGATCATCTTGATATTGATTCCATCCTTTGCAAGTGCACTGAATAACTTACCAGCAGTACCACTTGCGGACTTCATACCACGTCCAACGACTGCAATCAGCGCAAGTCCTGACTCAATCTCAACTGAATCCGGCTCTGCAAGTCTATGGATGGCAGATATAACTCTCTGCTCCTTGTGTACGAATTCATCTGCATGAACTACGATAGTCATCGTGTCAATACCTGATGGCATATGCTCAAATGAGATATCATTCTCCTCAAATGCCTGAAGCACCTTTCTTCCAAATCCTATCTCTGAATTCATCATATCCTTATCTATTGTTATTGATACGAAGCCCTTCTTACCTGCAATACCTGTTATAATGCAGTCAGGTCTGTTACATGTTGTCTCAACAATCATAGTACCTTTATCCTGTGGTGCATTAGTATTACGTATATTTATTGGAATTCCTTCCTTTCTTACTGGGAATATAGCTGATTCGTGAAGAACTGTTGCACCCATATATGAAAGCTCTCTTAATTCCTTGTATGTTATGACATCTATTGGTCTTGGATTGTCTACTATTCTTGGATCTGCTGCAAGGAAACCTGATACATCAGTCCAGTTCTCATATACATCAGCCTTAATAGCTCTTGCAACAATAGAACCAGTTACATCTGAACCACCTCTTGAAAATGTTTTTACATCTCCATTAGGCATAGCTCCATAGAAGCCTGGAATAACTGCTGACTCAACATTCGCTAATCTGTCTCCCATAACCTTGTTAGTCTTTTCACCATCGAATTCACCGTTAGCATCAAAACATATAACACTGGCTGCATCTATAAACTCATAACCGAGATAGTTAGCCATAATTATACCATTAAGGTACTCACCTCTTGAAGCTGCATAATCTGTACCAGCCTTTGCTTCAAAGTTCTTTCTGATTGTCTCAAACTGTTCCTTTAATGAAAGCTTTAAACCAAGACCTTTTATAATCTCGTTATATCTTTCTTCTATAGCCTTAAGCTGCTTATCGAAGTTTTTACCTGCTTCTGCCTCAGCATAGCACTTATAAAGCATATCAGTAACCTTCGTATCATCTGAAAATCTCTTTCCTGGAGCTGAAGGAACTACGAATCTTCTGCTTTCTTCTGCTCTTATTATATTTCCAACCTTCTTGAACTGTTCTGCACTCGCAAGTGAACTTCCACCAAACTTAACTACTTTTACCATTACTGTTTTTACCTTTCATCGTATTTATTATATTTTACTTAATTCAATGACACTATTACTTTTCTATTAATTAAGCTTTGTATCATCTATTCTGATTCTTGATATAACATTTATCTTAGCTGCTGCCAAAGCAAACTTTTCTTCTGTCATAACGCCTGTTATAAAGCCGTACTCAGCATCAAGACCTTCAGCGTTAACTATCCTAACATCACCAAAAAGCTCTTCAAGCTGTGATTCTTTCACATCCTTTGATACCCTTACAAAGAATCTTCTTTCTTCTTCTGCTGTATCTGCAAGTGTAAGCTTCTCATCGTCCCAAATAACCATAACATTAGTTCCCTTATGCTTAACACAGTCGATTATATCTCCAACTACTGCACTTGCTGTAGGAAGCTTACCTGCACCAGCACCAAAGAACATAACATCTCCAACCATATTTCCGTTAACATATATTCCATTAAGTACTCCGTTAACATTATATAACGGATGTGTCTTATCTATAAGGAATGGTGATGTTATAGCATATACTTTACCATTTTTTCTATAACTTGTTGCTAAAAGCTTGATTACACATCCAAGCTTATCTGCATACTTAAAATCCTCGTTTGATATCTTTGTAATGCCTTCTGTTGTTATCTCTTCAAAGTTAACTGTCTTACCGCCGGCAAGTGATGTAAGAATAGCTATCTTTCTGCATGCATCATATCCTTCTACATCTGCTTCTGGATTACGCTCTGCATATCCAAGCTCCTGTGCTTCCTTTAACACTTCCTGGTATGAACTTCCCTCCCTGCTCATCTTTGTGAGGATATAGTTAGTTGTTCCATTCATAATACCTGTAATCTTAGTTATCTCGTCTGCTGTAAGCGCCTGGTTAAGAGGTCTGATAATAGGAATACCACCACCTACAGATGCTTCAAACATAAAGTTAAGATTTCGTTCCTTTGCCATGGCAAGAAGCTCTGCTCCATGAGCTGCAACAAGTGCCTTGTTAGATGTACACACACTTTTTCCAGCCTCCAAAGCTCTCTTAACAAATGTAAATGCTGGTTCTACACCTCCCATGACTTCCACTACAACATCTATATCATCATCATTTATAATAAGGTCTATATCATGTACTATCTTTTCCTGGATAGGATCTTCTGGGAAATCTCTTAAGTCTAAAACGCTTTTAACCTCTATAGACTGTCCCGCCTTTTTTAATATTGAATCAGCATTCGTGTTAAGTATCTCAACAACTCCTGATCCAACTGTTCCATAACCTAATACCGCTACTTTTGCCATATCATCCTCCATGTAATTTTCACTTTATTTTATAAAATCAAAGTGATGCATCGCTGCTTAAGATTTTAAGGTATCTTACCCCACCAAGCTGCTCTATTTCCTCAATCATCATAGATGCATCTCCGGTCGTTGGAAGGATCTCAACACTCAATGTTAATGATGCAATACCATTAACCGGTATAGTCTGGTGAATCGTAAGTATGTTAGCCTTAAACTCAGCTACCTTGTTAAGCACAACTGATAGAAGTCCTGGTTCATCCTCCATAGACAGGACAAATGTTATTGTCTTACCTTTAGAATTATCTCTGAATGGAAATATATCATCTTTATACTTATAGTAGGAGCTTCTGCTTATCCCTACTTTTTCGGTAGCATCTGCTATAGAGATATTCTTATTCTCTATAAGTCTGTTTGCTTCCGCTACCTTTAAAAGCACTTCAGGCAGAGCTTTCTGCTTAACAACATAATATTTAATATTATCTTTCATTTTAATAATCTCATGCCTTTCCGCATATTTAAAGTATATAAGTATGTCAACGCCTTTTTGTGTATTCCACAGAAAGACAGTTGTACTCAGTACAAAGAATAGTAGCACATGTTCTATATAAAAGCAAGTGTTTTATGTCTGTTTAAACAATAAAAAACCCTCGCACAACGGGAGAGGAATGCGAGGGTTATATATAAAAACAATGTCATAAATACATTGTCTTTATCAATATTAAACTTGTTAGTACTATATAACATTATTTTCTTTCACGGTCGAAAACACTGGCCAGATATCTCATCGCATTAAGATGTTCCCAATTCAGCTGGTTTTTCTTCATACGCCATTTCCAGTTATTTCCAAGACTTGAAGGGAAATTCATACGGGCTGAATTATCAAGCTTTAATATGTCCTGAACAGAAAAAATAGTGAGTACTGCAATGCTGGAATATGCTGCACGGAAAACCATATCAACCATACGGCACTTATCTCTTGTATCCAGATAATCATATGCATATCCCAGTTCACCATCATTTCTTTCATTAAAGTATCCAAGAAGTGTTTCATTATCATGAGTTCCACCATAGCATACACAATTATGTGTATAGTTATATGGAAGATGGGGATTCTTTCTGTCTCCACCAAAAGCGAATTCTAACACTTTCATGCCTGGATAATTATTATATTCAAGCACTTTTTCAACCTCTGGAATACTTACTCCAAGATCTTCAGCTATTATCTTTTTATTACCGATGGATTCATTAACTGCATCCAGAAGCTTCTGTCCTGGTCCCTGTTCATAAGAACCCTGTATTGCATCAGGCATATCATATGGAATCGTATAGTACTTAATAATCCCAAGAAAATGGTCTATTCTTATAACATCATACAATCTTGCTGAATTCTTCATGCGCTTTCTCCACCACAAAAATCCATCAGCTTCCATCTTATCCCAGTCATATAAAGGATTGCCCCATTTCTGTCCTTTATCAGAAAATGCATCAGGTGGTACTCCTGCAACCTTAACAGGTGTAAGATTCTCATCAAGCTGGAACTCCTTCTGTCCGGCCCATACGTCAACACTGTCATATCCCATATATATAGGAATATCACCTATTATTTCTATTCCCTGTGAGTTGGCATATTTTTTCAGGCTGTCCCACTGTTTATAAAACTCATACTGTATAAAACACCAATATCCTATATCATCTTCAAGTTCTTTTTCATACTTTTCCATAGCCTGCGGACGTCTGAACTTTATGTCTTCGTCCCATTCGCCCCATGATTTCTGGTCAAAATGTTCTTTAAGTGACATAAACAAAGCATAATCCTTAAGCCAGTCTTTGTTATCATTTATGAAATTTTCAAACTTTTTATAAACAGGAAGTCCTTTATCAAGCGTTGACTTTGCTTTAAGGCACTGCTCTTTAAAACGCTCATATGCTTTTCTTAGTATGGTAAATCTTTCCCTATACATTTTTTCGTAACTTACATATCTGTCATCACCAAGATACCCATCATAGTTAACAGGATACCTGTTACTAAGAGCATCCTCCTCAGATACATTGACCGGAACAAAGCCATCTCCCCAGTCAACTGCAATAACCTCTGACTTAAGAAGCAGTCCATCCTCTATAAGCGTATCAAGGTCTACAAAATATGGATTACCCGCAAATGCTGAATATGGCTGATATGGACTATCTCCATATGTTGTTGGCCCAACTGGCAGAACCTGCCAATACTTATGATTAGTATCTCTTACAAAATCAATGAATTCATAGGCTTCTTTTCCAAGTGTTCCTATTCCATATGGTGATGGAAGAGAACTTATAGCCATAAGTATTCCTGCATTTCTTTTAAAAACATTGCCCCTTCTCATACAATCTCCATTCCGGGTGCATATAACTGCACTCAATGTGTTATTAGTTATTCTTCATCTGCTCAGTGAATTCCTTAATACCCTGTGCTTCTTCTTCTGATAATATTTTGTTAATATCAAGCAGAATAACAAGTTTATTATCTATACTTGCAACTCTGTCAAGATATTCTGTATTCTCTGTTTTTGCCAGCTTTGGCATAAGTGATATCTTATCTGGCTGAAGTTCACCTATCTCTATGACCTCATCAACCTCAAGTGCGATCTTCATATCTGGAAGATTTACTATTACTGTATTGTCACCTTTAGACTGATCCTCCATGTTGAACTTTTCCTTAAGACTCATAACTGGAATAACTTCACCCCTTAAATTCACTATACCACTTATATACTTCATTGAATTAGGAACCGGTACAACATTAACCTGCTTTTCTATTGACTGTACAAGATTGATATCTACTCCAAACTCCTGATCTCCAAGTCTAAATACAACTGGTCTGATATAATCTGCCATAATTGCTCCTTTCTGCTTATATATATAAGTTATGCTTCTTCTCCTTCTTTCTTACCTGTTGATATCCAGTTAAGATATGCATTAATAAATGGATCTATATTGCCATCAAGAACGCTTGCAGCATTGCCAACATCCTTGTTCGTTCTATGATCTTTAACCATAGTGTACGGCTGAAGTACATAACTTCGTATCTGATTACCAAAATTAATATCTTTAACATCACCTCTGATATCTGATGATTTCTGTGCATTTTCTTCCTGCTTCATCATGTAAAGCTTTGCCTTTAACATCTGCATGGCTTTGTCTTTGTTCTGATGCTGCGACCTTTCGTTCTGGCACTGGACAACAATACCTGTAGGAAGATGTGTGATTCTGATAGCAGAAGATGTCTTGTTGATATGCTGTCCACCAGCACCACTTGATCTGTATGTATCTATTCTTAAATCATCATCATTGATCTGGATATCTACGTCTTCATCTATATCTGGCATAACATCACACGAAACAAACGAGGTCTGTCTCTTACCAGCTGCGTTAAATGGCGAAATACGTACAAGTCTGTGAACACCATGCTCTGATTTTAAATGTCCATATGCATTTTCTCCTGATATCTCAACTGTTACAGACTTAACACCAGCTTCATCTCCTTCAAGATAATCTATTATCTGTGTTGTATATCCATGCTTTTCTGCCCATCTTGTATACATACGAAGAAGCATCTGACACCAGTCACAGCTTTCTGTTCCACCTGCTCCTGCATGTAATGTAAGTATTGCATCACAGCTGTCATATTCACCAGAAAGCAATGTTTCTATCCTGATTTCTTCCATCTTTTCCTCAAACGAAGTAACCTCTTGTTCTATCTCTGGAACTAGAGATTCATCGTCAGATTCATCAGCCATCTCTATAAGAACATTAATATCCTCAAGGCCTGACTTTAAAGAATCATAGCCTTCAAACGAATCCTTAAGTCCCTTAAGTTCCTTCATAGCCTTCTGCGACTTATCTGGATCATCCCAGAATCCGGGTGCCTCCATATCGGCTTCAAGCTCTTCTATACGCTTCTGCTTGTTATCAAGGTCAAGCGACTTTTTTATACCTTCCAGCTGCTTATCATAACCTGATATTCTATATCTGAACTGATCTAACTCTACCACAATACACTCCAATCTGTATATATCAACACTACATTATCTATACTTAATATTAGTTCTATATAATCTGCACTTTATTAGCCCGGAAGACACATAAAAAGAGGATATCCCTCTATGTATTCTTCCAATCAATGATACTATCATATCATATAATCGCAGAATTTCATAGTATGATATCCTCTGTCTTTTTAAATCTTTTAAATATATATTCTATGCCTTTCTTCCGCAGCAGTTCTTATACTTCTTGCCACTTCCACATGGGCAGAGATCGTTTGGATATATCTTCTTGTCTGTACGTTTAACAGGTCCCTTTACCGATGGTCCTTCATCCTTGTTTGTACCTGTAACCTTAGCTACCTGTTCTCTTTCTACCTTTTCTTCAACCTGGATATGCATAAGGAGTCTTACTGTATCCTCTGTGATAGCCTGTGTCATCTCATCGAACATATCATAGCCCATCATCTTGTACTGAACAACAGGATCCTTCTGTCCATATGCCTGAAGTCCGATACCCTGCTTAAGCTGATCCATATCATCGATATGATCCATCCACTTTCTATCTATAACCTTAAGAAGTACTACTCGCTCTATCTCTCTGATAGTTTCTGGCTCTGGGAACATAGCTTCCTTATCTTCGTATAACTTAACTGCCTTTTCCTTAAGCACATGAGTAAGTTCATTCTTATTCTTAACATTCTCATCATATACTACTGGTTCAACAGGGATAGTTGGAAGAAGAAGCTCGTTAATCTCATCATAGTTCCACTCATCAGCATTCTTATCATCACTTACGCAGCGATTAACAACACCTTCTACGAAATCTGTAATCATCTTCATGATAGAAGAACGCATGCTCTCTCCGTTAAGAACTCTTCTTCTCTCACCATACATAATCTCTCTCTGCTCATTCATAACCTGATCATACTCAAGAAGATGGCATCTGATACCATAGTTGTTAGTTTCTATCTTCTTCTGTGCTGTCTCTATAGCATTGCTTAACAGCTTGTGTTCTATCTGGTCATTCTCGCCTACACCAAGCTTGTTAAATGTATTCATAAGAGTTTCCTGTGCGAACAATCTCATAAGGTTATCTTCAAGTGAGATATAGAATCTTGATTCGCCTGGATCACCCTGACGTCCTGCACGGCCTCGTAACTGGTTATCTATACGTCTTGACTCATGTCTTTCTGTACCGATAATCTTAAGTCCGCCTGCCGCTCTTGCTTCATCATCAAGCTTAATATCCGTACCACGACCTGCCATGTTAGTAGCTATAGTAACTGCTCCATGCTTACCTGCCTCAGCAACTATCTGTGCTTCAAGCTCATGATACTTGGCATTAAGTACATTATGAGGTATCCCTCTCTTCTTAAGCATATCACTTAAAAGCTCAGATGTATCAATGTTTATAGTACCAACAAGTACTGGCTGTCCCTTCTCGTGGGATCTTACAACATCCTCAATAACCGCATTGAACTTACCCTTCATGGTCTTAAATACTGCATCATTGTGATCTATTCTGGCAACTGGCTTGTTAGTAGGAACTTCTACAACATCCATGTTATAAATCCCTCTGAATTCTTTCTCTTCTGTAAGGGCTGTACCAGTCATACCTGCCTTCTTATCAAACTTGTTAAAGAAGTTCTGGAATGTGATAGTAGCAAGAGTCTTGCTTTCTCTCTTAACCTTAACATGCTCCTTAGCCTCTATGGCCTGGTGAAGACCATCTGAATAACGGCGTCCTGGCATGATACGTCCTGTAAACTCATCTACGATAAGTACTTCATCATCTTTAACAACATAATCCTTATCCCTGAACATAAGATAATGTGCTCTTAAAGCTAAAGTAACATTATGCTGTATCTCAAGGTTCTCTATATCAGCATAGTTATCTATGTGGAAGAACTGTTCAACCTTGTGGACACCTTCTTCAGTAAGGTTAACAACCTTATCCTTCTCATTAACGATAAAGTCTCCATCTTCCTCTATCTCTTCCTGCATCATAACCTGCATCTTAGTTCTTTCACCATGATATGTACCTTTAACAAGCTGTCTTGCAAGCACATCACACAGTTCATATAACTTAGTAGACTTTCCACTCTGTCCTGAAATAATAAGAGGTGTTCTTGCCTCATCAATAAGCACTGAGTCGACCTCATCAATAATACAGTAATGAAGATCTCTAAGTACAAGCTGCTCCTTGTATATAGCCATATTATCACGAAGATAATCAAAACCAAGTTCATTATTAGTAACATATGTAATATCACATGCATATGCTGCTCTTCTTTCATCATCCTTCATATCGTGAAGAACAATACCTACTGAAAGACCAAGGAAGTTATGAATCTGTCCCATCCATTCAGCATCACGCTTTGCAAGATAATCATTAACTGTTACTACAAGTACACCTTTTTCTTCAAGTGCATTAAGATATGCTGGAAGTGTACATACCAAAGTCTTACCTTCACCTGTACGCATCTCTGCGATACGTCCCTGATGAAGAATAATACCACCAATAATCTGCACTCTGTAATGCTCCATACCAAGCACTCTCTTGCCAGCCTCTCTTACTGTTGCATATGCTTCAGGAAGTATATCATCAAGAGTCTCACCCTTAGCTAATCTTTCCTTGAATTCCTTAGTCTTAGCTTTAAGTTGCTCATCTGTTAATTTACCATATTCTTCTCTATAACTTTCTACTTTGTCAGCAATAGGAGCTATCCTTTTTAACTCATGCTGGCTGTGTGTTCCGAATATTTTATGAACTAAACCCATATTACTCTCCATTCCTGCCAGATTCTGGCATTTTCAATTTCTTTGTGCAAATCACAAAATAAGCTGAAATCTTTTAAATTGTATCACTATTTGTATATTTAGGCAATAACAGTTATGTAAGCAATGCCTAAATTTTATTAAAAACATATAAAAAAGATTGTCGCTTTAACTATATTGTTAAACATAGTCAAAACGACAACCTTGATCAAATCACTTTATAAAATCTTTTATGTACTAGTCAAGCTCTGGTTCAATAAGTCCGTATGTATTGCCTTTTCTCTTGTAGACAACATTAACTTCCTCTGTTTCTGAGTTAAAGAATACATAGAAGTTATGTCCTAAAAGCTCCATCTGGACACATGCTTCCTCAGGGTCCATAGGCTTAATGCCAAATCTCTTTGTTCTGATAATCTTCACATCATCTGTTGGTTCATAATCATTATCTATAAACTCCTTTGCAAATGCTGCTTCATTCTGATGTTTATCGATTATCTTGTTCTTATACTTCTTAAGCTGTCTTTCGATAACTTCCTCAACAAGATCGATAGATACATACATATCACTGCTGACCTGTTCGCTTCTTATAATGTTACCCTTTACAGGGATTGTAACCTCTATCTTCTGTCTCTCCTTCTCGACACTTAATGTTACATTCACTTCTGTTTCTGGAGCAAAGAATCTATCCAGCTTTCCTAACTTTTCCTCCACTGCTGATCTTAAACCTTCTGTTACATCAATATTTCTTCCTGTAATAATAAAACGCATGATGTCCAACTCCTTCTATCACTTTATTATCGTGTTGCTAACCTTTAAGGATTATATAAGGAATATAGCCAACTAAATGTGCCTCACGATTTTTGATACTGTTATTATAACACAATTTTACATTTAGACAAGTATGTTCACACAATTTACTCTAATTTTATAAAGTTATTTTACACTTCACAGTGATTTAATTTTGTCAAGTAAGATTATACATTTTTTTAATATTCCTTTTATTTTCAGTGCTTTTAACAAAACATGTATTCTGTTTAAGCCTGTAAATCCACAGACTGTTTTATACACTTTTTTGTGGATATTGTGGATAACTTAGTGTATAAGTCAAA
>OGMB01001322.1_pt1 | contig 11162 bp, 6 predicted proteins | sample 1573001 | NCBI WGS metagenome assembly OGMB01 (sample SAMEA2581921, study PRJEB24529) | metagenome | biome: Human gut stool | place: China | collected 2011
CGCCACCAGCCCAGGCCCCAGTTGGCAGCGTCCTCCTTCTTGGGTGCGGTAAAGGCGTCCATCACGTTGCGGGAGAAGTAGCGGTTCTCGCCGTAGCCGCCGGTCAGCATGACCGAGGCCAGTTTTGCCAACTCGGTAGCGTTGGAGAACAGGCCTGCATGGCCGGAAATACCGCCCATCGCGTAGTAGCACTTCTCGTCGTGCACCTGGCCCTGAATGGTGGCGGTGCGCACGCCGGTGAAGGAGATGGCACCATCACGGGTGTTGCCGTTCAGCTCGGTGGCGGCGCAGTCGTTGGCGGCAAAGCCGTTCAGCAGGGGGTTATAGGTGGTGTGGGTCAGACCCATGGGGTCCCAGAAGGTCTCCTTCAGGAAGGCGTCCAAACCCTTGCCGGTGATGGCTTCAATAGCGAAGGCCAGCAGCATATAGTCCACGTCGGAGTAAACGGTCTTGGTGCCCGGCTTATACATCAGCGGGGTCTTGAAGATGGACTTGAGGGTCGCGGCGCGGGTTGCAGCGCTGCCGTCCCAACCGGAGAAGAGCACGTTGGTGGCACCGGGAACGGTCTTTTGAGCGCACTGGTCAAAGGAATCGTTGTGGTACTGGGGGTCTGCAGGGAAGCCTGCCTGATGGCGCAGGATATCGCGCAGGGTCAGTTCTGCTTTCCACTGCTTGTTGACCTTCAGGCCCGGGTTCTCGTAGCCGTTGTAGGTAATGTCGATGGTGTCCTCCACAAAGGCGCTGCCCAGCAGGTCTACCAGACGGCTGTCCAGATCGGCCTTGCCCTGCGTGACAAGGTACTGCAATGCGTAGTTTGCGGTGTACATCTTGGTGTTGGAGGCCAGATCGTACAGGGTATCGTTGGTCACAGCCGGGCTGTCGGTCTTGGGGGTGCCGTCCGGATTATAGGAGTTCACCTTGCCCCATGCGTTCTGATACACCAGCTTGCCGTTTTTCACAATGGCCATCTGTGCGCTGGGGAAGCCGTTGTTCACGTCTGCCTGAATGATCTGCTCCAGCAGCTCCAGTGCATCGCGGTCGATGCCCACGTCCTGCAGGCTGCCCTCCTGCACGGTGGGGTAGCCCACCCGCACGGTCACCTTTTTGCCGCGGGGACGGATGCCGCCCACCTGAACGGTGTTGCGGCCGTTGATGGTCTGGCCGGAAATATCCACGTTCCACACGCCGCCTGCCGCCATGGCAGCGGTGTTGATCTGGCGGTTATTGACGAACAGGTTAAAACCGGTCACACCCGCCTCGGGCTCCACGCACAGCGTTCCCTGCCCTGCGTAGCCCACAAAGGTGTACATGTGGTTCATGGCCAGCGTATCGTCGGTGTAGCCCTTCCAGTTGGGGAACACCGGCTCGCCCTGCCAGCCGCCGCTCACGCTGCCGCGGCTGGTCACCTTGACCGAGGCCGCCTTTTTAGGGACGAGGTTCAGGGAGTTGGTATCCTCCGCTGCGGCGGCTGCGGGCTCGGCAGCAGAGGCTGCCCCGGCGGTGCACACGTTGAGCGCCATCATGCCCAGACCGGCAACGCTGCCCTTCAGGAACGTTTTACGGGAAAATTTGGTTGACATGGTAAGGTCCTCCCATTCTTTTTGCCGCAATGCGACAATATTCCTGTATTCGTGCTTTTTTGTCCCGCAGCAGCGGGACTGCCTTATGCCCCGAATTGTACGCGAGGCGAAACAAAATGTCAATCATGTTTTCATCTTGTGGCACAAAGTTTTGTATTTCTCAGTTTTTCGCCTATTTTGGCACATTGTTTTACGTTTTGTTTCAAATTTTCATGCGTTTTGTATACAACCAGCCGCAAAAATGCGTAAAAAAAGCCGCCGCACAAACCCTTGTGCAGCGGCTTCGGTTCATAATTTTTCTTACAGGATGCGGGCGCTGATAGCGTTTGCCACCTGAAACAGGTCCTTCTGGCCAATAAAGCCAAACTTGGCCTCGTGGCCGTCCGCAAAGCAGACCGTCAACTGGGACGCCTGCAGCGGATCGCCAAAACCCGCCGTCTGGATGCCATAGTGCAGCACCTTGCGGTAAGGCAGCACAAAAAGCTGCTGCCGCGTGCCCGTGACCCCCTGCATATCCACCATGATGATGCGGTGGCTGGTGAACACCACCTGATCGCGCACCGTCTTGTATGCGCCCACGATCTGCTCACCCTCCAGCAGCAGGGCGTTAATATTTTTGCAGATGTCCTTCTCCTGCAGGCGCATGAGGTTCTCCATCGGTTTATCGCGGAATTCCATTGTAGCGTTCCCCTTTCATCGGTTTTATGGCTCTATTGTAGCATTTCCGCCTCCGGTTTGCAAGATAGCTGCCCAGTGCAGGACAATAAGAAAAGACCCGAACCGTTCAAGGTTCAGGTCTTTTGGAGCGGGTAATGGGAATCGAACCCACCTCCTCAGCTTGGAAGGCTGATATACTAGCCGATGTACTATACCCGCAATTGCAGAAAGAATTATACCATAACTTTCCGCAAATGTCCAGCATGAATTTAGCAGCTGCATAGCTGGGCAGACACAACAAAAAAGCACCGCACATTCCTGTGCAGTGCTTTTCTTTCTGGTGGAGATTACCGGGATCGAACCGGTGACCTCTTGCATGCCATGCAAGCGCTCTCCCAGCTGAGCTAAACCCCCAGATGTTTACCCTCATGCCTGACGACATGGGTTATTATACCAGCCGGAGGGGCGCTTGTCAACGGTTTTTTACAAAAATCTATCCTCTTTTTTCAGCGGTGCAGTGTGCCCGGAAGCTTTTGACGCTGCTGCGTTTTTCCCGGGCTGCTCTGCTGCAGAAGGCTGCCGCATTACCTATCCCATTTGTCGCACAGAGCGTTGATCTGATCGGCAAATTTTGCCAGATCCTTGTTGGCACCGCCCTCGTTGTGCTCAATGACCCGCAGCAGGCGCTTGCCGGCGCTGAGCAGCCGCTGGAACACGGTAGCGGCGCGGTTTGCACCCTCGCCTGTCCTCTGCTCCACACGGACCTTCGTGCCCTCCTGCAGGCAGACTGCACCCTCAGCACCGATGGCCCACTGCGCACCGTTGTAGGGCGCGCAGGCGGTAAAACCCTGTTCGGTCAGGGTTTCCACGAAGCGGTTTTCCACCTCGTCCTCGCCGTGGATCACGAACACCCGCCGGGGCTTTTCCGTAAAGGCGTTCACCCAGCGCAGCAGACCGTCCTTGTCCGCGTGGCCGGACATGCCGGTCAGCTGACAGATTTCCGCCTTTACCTCGATGGGCTCACCGAACAGCTTGACCGAGTCCACTCCCTCGATGAGGGTGCGCCCCAAAGTGCCCACGGCCTGAAAGCCCACGAACAGAATGGTACATTCCGGCCGCCACAGGTTGTGCTTGAGGTGGTGGCGGATGCGTCCGGCTTCGCACATGCCGCTGGCAGACAGGATGACCTTGGGCGTGCGGTCGGTGTTGATCATGCGGGAGTCATCGCTGGTCACGCTGATGCGCAGCCCCGGCACGTTGATGGGGTCGATGCCCTTTTCCAGCAAAGCGCGGGTCTGGGCGTCAAAGCAGTCGGGGTCTGTATCCCGGAAGATGCGGGTGGCCTCGGTGGCAAGCGGGCTGTCGATGTAGACCGGGAAGTTGCCGTGTCCTTTGACAAGCCCTTTTTCCTTAATCTCCCGCAAAAAATACAGCATTTCCTGCGTGCGGCCCACCGCAAAGCTGGGCACCACCACGTTGCCGCCCCGGTCAAAGGTGCGCTGCAAGATTTTTGCCAGCTCTGCCACATAGTCCGGCCGGGGGTCGTGGTTGCGGTCGCCGTAGGTAGACTCCATGAACACATAGTCTGCCTGTTGGATGTAGGCAGGGTCCTTTATGATGGGCTGCTCCAGATTGCCGATATCGCCGGAGAACACCAGCTTTGTGGTGGTGCTGCCCTCGGTGATCCACAGTTCGATGCTGGCAGAGCCCAGCAGGTGCCCCACGTCCACGAACCGTGCCTCGATGCCCGGGGCAAGCTCGATACGCTTGCCGTACTCCACACCCCGGAACAGGCGGCAGGCGGCCTCGGCATCCTGCACGGTGTACATGGGCTCCACCGGCTCTGCGCCGGAGCGCTTGCCCTTGCGGTTTTTCCACTCGGCTTCAAACTCCTGAATATGCGCCGAGTCCCGCAGCATGATGCCGCACAGCTCCACGGTGGGGATGGTGGCGTAGATCCTGCCCCGGAAGCCGTTGTGCGCCAGCAGCGGCAAAAGACCGGTATGGTCGATATGGGCATGGGTGATGAGCACAAAGTCGATCTCGCCGGGGGCTACGGGCAAGGGCTGGTTTTCGTACACATTTTTGCCCTGCTCCATGCCGTAGTCGATGAGGAAACGCTGCCCTGCCGCTTCCAGCATGGTGCAGCTGCCGGTCACCTCGTGGTTCGCGCCTAAAAATGTCAGCTTCAATGCAAAACACCTCCGGTTCGTTTTATGGCTTTAGTATAGCATATTTTTAAGGTACACGCCGCACAAATCTGCGGGAAGTTTACGGGCATAATGCTGAATTGCAGAAAAAATTTTTATACAATCTTGACAAACCACCCTGTTCTGTTATAAACTTAGGATTGTATGACGTTCGTTCGTATTTTATGAGTCTTTTTAAATAGAGAGGTAGAAATTTATGGTTCGTAACGATTTGCGCAACGTTGCCATTATCGCTCACGTTGACCACGGCAAGACCACCCTGGTGGATGCCCTGCTGCGTCAGAGCGGCGCTTTCCGCGACAATCAGGCCGTGGCCGAGCGCGTGATGGACAGCGGCGATATCGAGCGTGAGCGCGGCATCACCATTCTGGCCAAGAACTGCTCCTGCACCTACAAGGGCGTCAAGATCAACATCGTCGATACCCCGGGCCACGCCGACTTCGGCGGCGAGGTGGAGCGCGTGCTGAAGATGGTCAACGGCGTGCTGCTGCTGGTGGACGCTGCCGAGGGCTGTATGCCCCAGACTCGCTTTGTGCTGCAGAAGGCTCTGCAGCAGAACCTGAGCCTTGTGGTGGCTATCAACAAGATCGACCGTCCCGATGCCCGCATCAAGGAAGTCATCGACGAGGTGCTGTACCTGCTGATGGACCTGGGTGCTACCGACGAACAGCTGGACTGCCCCATCCTGTTCTGCTGCGGCCGTGACGGCACCGCCAGCCTGGACCCGGATGTGCCTGGCACCGACCTGATCCCCCTGTTCGACACCCTGCTGAGCACCATCAAGCCGCCCGAGGGCGACCCCGAGGCTCCCTTCCAGATGCTGGTGTCCTCTGTGGACTACAACGAGTTCGTGGGCCGCATCGGCATCGGCCGTATCCAGAACGGCGTTGCCAAGGTGGGCGAGGAAGTGGTCGTGTGCGACTGGCACAACCCCGACCTGAAGATGCGCGGCCGTCTGACCAAGCTGTACGATTTCCAGGCAAACGGCCGTCAGCCCTGCGATAACATCACCGCAGGCGATATCGTGGCCTTCTCCGGTCTGCCGGATGTGACCATCGGCAACACCCTGTGCAGCCCCTCCAATGTGGAGCCGCTGCCCTTCGTCAAGATCAACGACCCCACCGTGGAGATGACCTTCTCCGTCAACGACAGCCCGCTGGCCGGCCGTGAGGGCAAGTTCGTCACCAGCCGTCAGATCCGCGACCGTCTGCAGAAGGAACTGCTGAAGGACGTGGCTCTGAAGGTGGAGGACTCCGCCACCACTGATTCCTTCCGTGTCATGGGCCGTGGTGAGATGCACCTGTCCATCCTCATCGAGACCATGCGCCGTGAAGGCTATGAGCTGCAGGTCTCTCCCCCGCACGTTCTGACCAAGGTGATCGACGGCAAGACTTACGAGCCCATGGAGCATGTCGTCATCGACGTGCCCACCCAGTATCAGGGTGCCGTCATGACCGGTCTGGGCCAGCGCAAGGCCATCCTGCAGCAGATGGAGTCCCTGGGCTCTGACCGTGTGCGTCTGGAGTTCCGGATGCCCAGCCGCGGCCTGTTCGGCTACCGCAACCAGTTCCTGACCGATACCCACGGCGAGGGCATCATCAACCAGATCTTTGACGGCTACGACGTCTGGGCTGGCATGATCGCCAACCGCTCCACCGGTTCTCTGGTCAGCTTTGAGACCGGCGAGGCCGTCACCTACGGCCTGTTCAACGCTCAGCAGCGCGGCACCCTGCTGGTGGGCCCCGGCGAGAAGGTGTACGAGGGCATGGTCATCGGCTACACCGCTTCCGGCGAGGATGTGGACGTGAACGTCTGCAAGACCAAGCACCTGACCAACACCCGTTCTTCCGGCTCCGACGACGCTCTGCGCCTGATCCCCATCAGCAAGCTGAGCCTGGAGGGCTGCCTGGAGTTCCTGGCACAGGACGAGCTGCTGGAGGTCACCCCGGAAAATCTGCGCATCCGCAAGCAGATCCTGAACCACGAGCAGCGCATGAAGGCCAAGAGCAAGATGAAGTAATTCGTTCCTCTGCTCTTCTCCATAAAAACAAAATGTCCCGTCCTCTGCACTCTATGTGCAAAGGGCGGGATTTTTGTTTGTCTTTATTCCTCTTCTCCGGTCATTTTCTGCCGGGCCAGCGCCTGCAGTTCTTCCAGTGAGCTCACCTTCACCTTGTTCGTCTTGTGCTTTTGGAAATGCTTTGCCCCCTTTGCGTCCCGGTGATGGCCGTGTCCCCGATGGGTCGGCTCCGGCGGTTTTGCGGCAGGGATACTCCCCGTCTCCGGGAGCGGACTGTTTTTCCGGTAAAGGTCGTGCTGGACGATGTATTCCAAATACTCCATGATGGTCTTCTTGTGAATGGCCTGACTGTGATAGCCGGGGATGTCCTCACTCTCAGTCAGATGGCTCCTATGGGTGTTCTTGTGATAGAGCCAGATCTTATCTTTTCCCTTCCAGACGAGCCGCCACCCGCCGATGGACGTCGTGACGTCGATCTCGCCATCCCGCAGCACACACTGCATCCCTCTCTGGCTGCAGAAGGACTCTATCTGCGTCCGGGTCTGCCCATACCGGATGCCCAGCGGTGAACACCGGTCGCAGGCCGTCAGGCCGAGGGCCGCCGCATCGGCTCTCCCGAAAAGCGGCTTCCACTGCAGATAGTCCGGCCCCTCCCGGAACGGTTTGCAGCAGGGGCAGGCACGGTCATGGTAAAGCCTTTGCGGGTCGCCCTCGCGGATGCGCATGGTGCGGCGGATCTCCTTGGGGATGACCACCCGGCCCAGCTCGTCGATGCGGCGCACGATTCCTGTTGCTTTCATGTTTTTGCTCCTCCGTTTCCTTAAAAATGCCTGCAGCACTAGTATCTGTCAGGCCGGGCCATTTATACCTGCTGCCCCCGCGCAAAAAGACCTGCACGGAAAGTTGCCTCTTCGTTGCGTTTCCGGCAGGGTTCTGCTACAATGATACAAAAAGCCGTTTTCATAAGCACAGCACCCCGCTTATGAAGACAGATCCTAAAATTCTACTGAGAAAGGCAGGTGTCCGGATGCCGAACATCCTCATTCTGGGCGGCGGTGCCGCCGGTCTTGCAGCCGCGCTGGCAGCGGCACAAAGTGCCCCCGCTGCACAGGTCATTGTGCTGGAGCGCAACCCGAAGCCGGGCAAAAAGCTGCTTGCCACCGGCAATGGCCGCTGCAATCTGGATAACACCGGCATTGCACCGGAGCTGTATTTCACTGCCGACCCGGCAGCACTTCGTCCGCTGCTGGATGCCGTAAATACCGCCGACCCGCTGCGCTGGTTCCGTGCGCTGGGGCTTTACACCCGCACCGACGAGGCGGGCCGGGGGTATCCGTACTCCAATCAGGCGGCGGACGTGCTGGCCCTGCTGGAGCATCACCTTGCGCAGCACCATGTGCAGCTGCGCACCGGCTGCACCGTGCGCACCCTGAGCCAGAGCCGCAGCGGCTACGCCGTGCAGTTCGAGACGGCAGAGGGCAGCACCGAGACCCTGCGCGCCGATGCCGTCATCTGCGCCATGGGCGGCGAGGCAGGGCCGCAGTTCGGCACCGACGGCTTTGGCACCCGGTTCGCCGCCCAGTGCGGCGGCAGGGTGGAGCCGCTGTACCCCTGCCTGACCGCCCTGCAGTGCGCAAAGCCCCGCAAAGCGCTGGCTGGCATCCGTGCCAAGGCAGCAGCATCCCTGCTGGACGGTACCCATGTGCTTGCCTGCGAGAACGGCGAGGTACAGTTCACCGATTACGGCCTTTCCGGCATCTGCATCATGCAGCTGTCCGGCCTGCTGGCCCCGGGCCGCGGCCCCAAGGCTCCTGCTGTGGAGCTGGACCTCTTCCCGGCAGTGGACGAAACCGCACTTGCCAGCCTGTTTGCGGCCCACGCCGCCCAGACGGCAGGGGGCAGCGCCGCTGACTTCTGGCTGGGCCTGCTGAACCAGAAGCTGGGCCGTACTGTGTGGTCTGCCGCCGGGCTGCAGGACAGCGACGCGCCTGCCGTGCTCACCGCCGCACAGTGGCAGAAGCTGGCCCACACCGCCAAGCACTGGCGCTTTGAAGGGCTGACCCCCTGCAGCTGGAAGCAGGCCCAGACCACCGGCGGCGGGCTGGCCCTGCGGGAGGTGGATCAGCACTTCCAGTTCAAGGGCTGTCCGGGCCTTTACTTTGTGGGCGAAACGCTGGACTGCGCAGGCAGCTGCGGCGGTTTTAACCTGCACTGGGCGTTCGGCTCCGGCCTTGTGGCCGGGCGCAGCGCTGCAGGCCATGCTGCAGCAGGCCGTGCTCTGCCAAAAGCCTCCGCGCCCGCAAAAAGCAGGAAAAAGCCGCACAGGTAAAAATGAGCTTTAAATTTTCAACAAAAGCTTGACATCTTGTGCAGATCGCATTATCATAAAGACAATAAAAGTTTGTTCAGAGGATCGAGCAGAACAAGCAAGGGGAGAGTCGAAAGGCCCTTTTGTTTGTCCTGCTCTTTTTCTTTTATTCGGCAAACGGAGCGATCAGGAGGTTTTTATGCTGGATGTAGCAATTATCGGCTGCGGTGTCATTGGTGCGGCAGCCGCCTATGAGCTGTCCCATTACCCGCTGCAGACCGCCATTTTCGAGGCTGAAAATGACGTGGCAGACTGCACCACCAAGGCCAACAGTGCCATTCTGCACGCTGGCTACGACCCCGAACCGGGCACCCGGATGGCGCGGCTCAACGTGGAGGGGTCCGCACTGGCCAAGGAGATCTGCGCCCGGCTGGATGTGCCGTACCTGCAGTGCGGCAGTCTGGTGCTGGCCCTCAGCCCGGAAGAGCTGCCCCACCTGCAGAAACTGTATGAGAACGGCATCGCCAACGGCGTGCCGGGCATCCGGCTGCTTTCCGCAGAGGAAACGTTTGCCATGGAACCGAATCTGGCCCCCACTGTCGTTGGCGCGCTGTATGCGCCCAGCGCCGCCATCGTCAGCCCGTGGGAGTTTGCGCTGGCAATGGCAGAAGTGGCTGTGCGCAACGGCGTGGAGCTGCACCGCAGCTGCCCTGTGACCCGCATCGAAAAGACCGCCGGCGGCTGGGCGCTGACCACCCCCTCCGGAATTGTGGAAACGCGCTATATCATCAATGCGGCAGGCATCTCGGCGCAGGCCGTGCACGATATGGCCGCACCCCACAAATTTACCATCCAGCCCACCCGGGGCGAATACTACCTGCTAGATAAATCCGAGGGCAGCCGTGTGCACCACGTCATCTTCCAGTGCCCCAACGAAAACGGCAAGGGCGTTCTGGTGGCCCCCACCGTCCACGGCAACCTGATCGTCGGCCCGAACGCCGACCCCGTGGAAGGGGACGATACCGCCTGCACCGCCGCCGGGCTGGCCTTCGTCAGCGCCGCAGCGCGCCGCAGCGTGCCGAACATCCGCTTCAGCGAATCCATCCGCAATTTTGCGGGTGTCCGTGCCAATGTGGACACGGGCGACTTCGTTATCGGCGAAGCGGAAGGCGCACCCGGCTTCATCGATCTGGCCGGTATGAAATCGCCCGGCCTTTCCAGTGCACCGGCCGTTGCCAGAGAAGCCGTCAAAATTCTGGAAGCTCACGGCGATCTGCCCGCCCCCAAGGCGGATTACAGGGATGGCCGCACCCGGGTGCGCTTCAAGGAGCTTCCGCCCGAAGAAAAAGCCCGGCTCATTGCAAAGGACCCCGCCTATGGCCGCGTGATCTGCCGCTGCGAGACGATCACCGAGGGCGAAATTCTGGACGCTCTGCACGAAGAGATCCCTGCCACCACCATTGACGGTGTCAAGCGCCGCTGCGGTGCCGGTATGGGCCGCTGTCAGGGCGGCTTTTGCGGGCCGCGGGTGCTGGAGCTGATCAGCAAAACGCTGGGCATCCGTCCGCTGGACGTGCTGCAGGATAAGGCCGGCACCAACGTCTTACTGTGCGAAACCAAGCAGGAGGGAGAGCACCATGATTGATCTGGTCATCGTCGGCGGGGGCCCTGCAGGCCTTGCCGCAGCTTACAGCGCATGGCAGCATGGTCTGCGCGATATCCTTATCTTAGAGCGCGACAACGAGCTGGGCGGCATCCTGAATCAGTGCATCCACAACGGCTTCGGCCTGCACCGCTTTGGCGAGCAGCTCACCGGCCCGGAATACGCAGGCCGCTGCATTGAACTGCTGCGCTCCACCGGTGTCCGGGTGGAGCTGGGCACGATGGTGCTGGACGTCACCCCGGACAAAAAGATCCACTGCGTCAGCCGGGAAAAGGGCTATCAGATTTTGGAAGCCAGAAGCATCATCCTCTGCATGGGCTGCCGGGAGCGCACCCGCGGGGCCATCGGCACTCCCGGCACCCGCCCGGCGGGAATTTATACCGCCGGTGCAGCCCAGCGCTATGTAAATATGGAAGGCTACCTGGTGGGCAGACGGGTATTGATTTTGGGCAGCGGCGATATCGGCCTGATCATGGCGCGCCGTATGACGCTGGAGGGAGCCAAAGTGCTCGCCTGCGTGGAAGTGATGCCTTATTCCGGCGGGTTGACCCGCAACATTGTGCAGTGCTTGCAGGATTTTGATATTCCGCTGTACTTATCCCACACCATTGTGGAAATTCAGGGCAAAAAGCGAGTGGAAAAAGCCATCGTTGCCAAGGTGGATGAAAACCGCCGCCCTATCCCTGGAACCGAGATGGAGTTTGATGTGGACACCATTCTGCTG
>OGMB01001323.1_pt1 | contig 11157 bp, 9 predicted proteins | sample 1573001 | NCBI WGS metagenome assembly OGMB01 (sample SAMEA2581921, study PRJEB24529) | metagenome | biome: Human gut stool | place: China | collected 2011
GCCGGGCCTGGTCGCCGAACTGGCAAACCATCTTTCTCCCTCGCGCCTGCAGGCTATACTGGGGGATGTTTGCCACATTCGTGAACAGTTAATGTCTGTTACAGGCATCAACCGCGAGCTTCTCATCACCGATCTTTTACTGCGTATTGAGCATTACCTGCAACCGGGCGTTGTGCTACCGGTTCCTCATCTTTAAGAGAGACATCATGTTTTTAGTCGACTCACACTGCCATCTCGATGGTCTGGATTATGAATCTTTGCATAAGGACGTGGATGACGTTCTGGCGAAAGCCGCCGCACGCGATGTGAAATTTTGTCTGGCAGTCGCCACAACATTACCGGGTTATTTACATATGCGGGATCTGGTAGGCGAACGTGACAACGTCGTATTTTCTTGTGGCGTGCATCCACTCAACCAGAATGATCCCTACGATGTAGAAGATTTACGCCGTCTGGCGGCAGAAGAGGGTGTTGTAGCGCTGGGTGAAACCGGGCTGGATTATTATTACACACCGGAAACTAAAGTACGTCAGCAAGAGTCCTTCATCCATCATATCCAGATTGGTCGTGAACTGAACAAGCCGGTTATCGTCCATACCCGTGACGCCCGTGCCGATACGCTGGCAATTCTGCGCGAAGAAAAAGTGACGGATTGCGGTGGCGTACTACACTGTTTTACAGAGGACAGAGAAACGGCGGGTAAATTACTGGATCTCGGATTTTACATCTCCTTTTCCGGCATTGTGACCTTCCGTAATGCGGAGCAACTGCGCGATGCTGCGCGTTATGTCCCCCTGGATCGATTACTGGTGGAAACTGACTCACCTTACCTTGCGCCGGTACCGCATCGAGGAAAAGAGAATCAACCTGCGATGGTTCGTGACGTTGCAGAATACATGGCTGTGTTGAAAGGTGTTGCCGTTGAAGAACTGGCGCAGGTAACCACCGATAACTTCGCCCGTCTGTTTCACATCGACGCTTCCCGCCTTCAATCCATCCGTTGAATGAGTTTTTTTAAAGCTCGTAATTAATGGCTAAAACGAGTAAAGTTCACCGCCGAAAATTGGGCGGTGAATAACCACGTTTGAAATATTGTGACATATGTTTTGTCAAAATGTGCAACTTCTCCAATGATCTGAAGTTGAAACGTGATAGCCGTCAAACAAATTGGCACTGAATTATTTTACTCTGTGTAATAAATAAAGGGCGCTTAGATGCCCTGTACACGGCGAGGCTCTCCCCCCTTGCCACGCGTGAGAACGTAAAAAAAGCACCCATACTCAGGAGCACTCTCAATTATGTTTAAGAATGCATTTGCTAACCTGCAAAAGGTCGGTAAATCGCTGATGCTGCCGGTATCCGTACTGCCTATCGCAGGTATTCTGCTGGGCGTCGGTTCCGCGAATTTCAGCTGGCTGCCAGCCGTGGTCTCCCACGTTATGGCAGAAGCAGGCGGTTCCGTCTTTGCAAACATGCCACTGATTTTTGCGATCGGTGTCGCCCTCGGCTTTACCAATAACGATGGCGTATCCGCGCTGGCCGCAGTTGTTGCCTATGGCATCATGGTTAAAACCATGGCCGTGGTTGCGCCACTGGTACTGCATTTACCTGCTGAAGAAATCGCCTCTAAACACCTGGCGGATACTGGCGTACTCGGAGGGATTATCTCCGGTGCGATCGCAGCGTACATGTTTAACCGTTTCTACCGTATTAAGCTGCCTGAGTATCTTGGCTTCTTTGCCGGTAAACGCTTTGTGCCGATCATTTCTGGCCTGGCTGCCATCTTTACTGGCGTTGTGCTGTCCTTCATTTGGCCGCCGATTGGTTCTGCAATCCAGACCTTCTCTCAGTGGGCTGCTTACCAGAACCCGGTAGTTGCGTTTGGCATTTACGGTTTCATCGAACGTTGCCTGGTACCGTTTGGTCTGCACCACATCTGGAACGTACCTTTCCAGATGCAGATTGGTGAATACACCAACGCAGCAGGTCAGGTTTTCCACGGCGACATTCCGCGTTATATGGCGGGTGACCCGACTGCGTGTAGGCGGGGTGGAGGCCGCCTGTTCAAAATGTACGGTCTGCCAGCTGCCGCAATTGCTATCTGGCACTCTGCTAAACCAGAAAACCGCGCGAAAGTGGGCGGTATTATGATCTCCGCGGCGCTGACCTCGTTCCTGACCGGTATCACCGAGCCGATCGAGTTCTCCTTCATGTTCGTTGCGCCGATCCTGTACATCATCCACGCGATTCTGGCAGGCCTGGCATTCCCAATCTGTATTCTTCTGGGGATGCGTGACGGTACGTCGTTCTCGCACGGTCTGATCGACTTCATCGTTCTGTCTGGTAACAGCAGCAAACTGTGGCTGTTCCCGATCGTCGGTATCGGTTATGCGATTGTTTACTACACCATCTTCCGCGTGCTGATTAAAGCACTGGATCTGAAAACGCCGGGTCGTGAAGACGCGACTGAAGATGCAAAAGCGACAGGTACCAGCGAAATGGCACCGGCTCTGGTTGCTGCATTTGGTGGTAAAGAAAACATTACTAACCTCGACGCATGTATTACCCGTCTGCGCGTCAGCGTTGCTGATGTGTCTAAAGTGGATCAGGCCGGCCTGAAGAAACTGGGCGCAGCGGGCGTAGTGGTTGCTGGTTCTGGTGTTCAGGCGATTTTCGGTACTAAATCCGATAACCTGAAAACCGAGATGGATGAGTACATCCGTAACCACTAATCTGTAAGACGTTGGGGAGACTAAGGCAGCCAGATGGCTGCCTTTTTTACAGGTGTTATTCAGAATTGATACGTGCCGGTAATGCTGAAATTACGCGGTGCGCCGTAGACGATAGAACCTTCCACGTTGGTATCGTAGGTTTTGTCGAACAGGTTATTGACGTTCCCCTGCAACGAGAAGTTTTTCGTCACCTGGTAGCGGGTGAAGAGATCCACCAGCGCGTAGCTACCTTGCTCGGCGCGGAAGGTGCCATACGGTGTCACGGTGTCGGTATACACGCGATTTTGCCAGTTAACACCACCGCCGACTGTCAACTCTGGCATGACAGGCAACCGATAGCTGGTGAACATTTTAACCGTGGTGCGTGGCAGATTAGGATTAACGGCGTTTCCTTCGTTATCCTCTGCAATATAGCGCGTTGCGCCAAATGTCAGCTGCCAGTTGTCGGTAATTGCGCCGTTGAGTTCAAATTCCACCCCTTTACTGACTGTCCCATCCACTGCTTTATAGGCGGTTTCGCCGTTGCTGCCGGGGATAGGTGTACCGGTGGACTGAGCGACATTATCCTGCTCAATACGGAAGATGGCTAACGTGGTGGTCAGACGGCTATTCATCCAGTCCGATTTCAGACCCAGCTCGTAGTTGTTACCGGTGATTGGAGCCAGATATTTGCCTGAACTGTCACGATCATTTTGCGGCTGGAAAATAGAGGTATAGCTGGCGTAGGTCGACCAGTTGTCATTGATGTCAAACACCAGACCAGCGTAAGGCGTGGTGTGGTTTTTCTCCATGCTGTAAGTCAGCGTATCAACCCGCCAGTTGGTATAACGTGCGCCGAGGATCAGATGCAGCGGATCGGCAAGGGTGACACGAGTGGCAGCATATAACGATTTCATATGTGTGGTATCGTCCTGCGCCAGGCTCTGTGGTGACCAGTCGGTTTGTGGGAAATTGCCATTAAAGTTGTAGAAACTGCCAATTTCATCCGGGAAGATGTTGGCCCATGAACTGAAGTAACGATTGTTTTGTTTGCTGTAACTGCCACCAAACATTAGATTGTGCTGACGACCAAACAATTCATAAATACCGTCAGCGAACAAATCCAGCGCATCAACTTTACGTTTGCCACTGTTCCAACCGGTGCCGCCGACATAATCAAAGCCAGGTCCATAATTACTGTATGGCCCAACCAGCATACCATCCGCTTTGTTTACATAGGCATCGACATACATCATTTTGCTGTCAAATTCGACTTCAGAGTGGGTGGCATTCAGTGTCGCTTGCCAGGTATCAGCAAACCGCTGCTTCAGGGTCATAAAGACCTTGTTGATCTCTTTATCGTTGTACGCCCAGTCAGGTGCGGTACTGCGTGCACGATCGTAACTGTTGCTGCTGCCATCAGTATTCCAGCGCGGTAAACCGCCCCAGGTAGGGCTATTAACATCAATGCGCTGATATTCGTAACCGGCTGAAAGCGTCGTAAGATCGCCTAAATCAGCATCGACAATGCCCGAGAAGAAGGTCTTTTCACTGTTGTAGCGGTCCAGCCATGAGTCGTTATTCTGGTAGCCGCCGACAATTCGCGCGCGGATTTTACCGTCTTCGGTGAGTGGGCTTTGTAAATCCGCCACATACCGTTCTTTGTTCCAGCTACCGTATTCCGCCGAGACATCGCCTTTAAATTCACGACTGGTCGCGTGTTTTCGAACCATATTAATTGCCGCAGATGGATTCCCCGTCCCGGTCATGAGTCCTGTCGCGCCACGCACTACTTCTACGCGTTCAAAGAGTGCCATATCAGAAAGTGCGTCGCCCAGATTCCAGCGCGATTCAAAATAGGTGGGGATACCATCAACCATATAGTTATCGATCTGGAATCCGCGGGAATAATAAAGAGCACGATCGGAATCCGCCTGACTTTTGCTGATCCCCAGCGTGTTTTCCATCACTTCGCCCAGCGTTTGTAACTGCTGATCTTCCATCCGCTGCTGGCTAACAATAGTGACCGACTGAGGAATATCACGTTGAGTCATCTGCATTTTGGTACCCGCAGAGGTAGACGTTACGCTGTAATCATTTTCGCCATCATCTGGAGCTGTGGCTGAACCCTCAACAATCACCGTTTCTTCAGTGGCTGGTGCAGCAAAAGCGGCAGAAGGTAATAGTGCCAGTGCTATGCAACCGGCAAGTAGTGATGGTTTGGTGCTGGCTTGATATTGATTATCCCTGTTAAATTGTGTTGAAAGCATTTGAAATCTCTTGGTTTATGTTGTCGTCAGGCTCATGCCGGAGGAGGGTGATGAGCGGTTATATTTAGTGTGCGAATAATTTTGTATGTAAATGCAAATGAGAAATATACGCATTCATATTTGACGTGTAAACCAAACAGAGAATGTCTTTTCAGCGCATTCGCAGGCAGAAATGGGAATAATGGCGATATATACGGCAGCAAAACGATTTTTTGCTTAAGAAATCGTGAGTTAAGGTTGAAAGAGCAGGTTTAACTCGACCATACTCTATACTCGCAGTGTGGCGCGGCGTAGCATGGCGCAACGCATGGCTATTTGAAAAAGGAAAATGTCGTGGCAGAAGAAACTATATTCAGCAAAATTATTCGTCGTGAGATCCCCTCCGATATCGTCTACCAGGATGATCTGGTAACGGCGTTTCGTGATATTTCGCCGCAAGCGCCAACGCATATTCTGATCATTCCGAATATCCTCATTCCGACTGTGAACGACGTCTCAGCTGAGCATGAGCAGGCGCTGGGACGCATGATCACCGTAGCGGCAAAAATTGCTGAGCAAGAAGGTATTGCCGAAGATGGCTATCGTCTGATCATGAATACCAACCGCCATGGCGGACAAGAGGTTTACCACATCCATATGCACTTGTTGGGTGGCCGTCCGCTGGGACCAATGCTGGCACATAAAGGTCTGTAACGATGAGAAAAGGATGCTTTGGGCTGGTGTCTCTGGCGTTGTTACTGCTGGTGGGCTGTCGTTCACATCCGGAAATTCCGGTGAATGATGAGCAATCGCTGGTGATGGAGTCATCTTTATTGGCTGCGGGCATCAGTGCAGAAAAGCCCGTCCTTTCGACGTCTGATATTCAACCTTCAGCATCCTCAACGCTTTATAACGAAAGGCAAGAACCCGTTACCGTTCATTATCGTTTTTACTGGTATGACGCCAGAGGGCTGGAGATGCATCCTCTGGAAAGGCCACGCAGCGTTACCATTCCCGCACATTCGGCGGTAACGCTGTACGGCAGCGCCAATTTTCTGGGGGCGCACAAAGTCAGACTTTATCTATATTTGTAAGGGGTGAATCTTGATGACAAAAATGAGTCGCTACGCCTTGATTACCGCGCTGGCGATGTTTCTCGCCGGGTGTGTGGGGCAACGTGAACCTGCACCGGTAGAAGAAGTGAAACCAGCGCCGGAACAACCAGCCGAGCCACAACAGCCTGTCCCCACAGTGCCCTCGGTGCCGACGATCCCGCAGCAGCCAGGCCCAATTGAGCACGAAGATCAAACGGCACCGCCTGCGCCGCATATTCGCCATTATGACTGGAATGGCGCAATGCAGCCGATGGTCAGTAAGATGCTTGGGGCGACTGCGGGTAGCGTCCTGCTGGTTGATAGCGTTAACAACCGTACTAACGGTTCGCTGAATGCCGCAGAAGCGACCGAAACGCTGCGAAATGCGCTGGCTAATAACGGGAAATTTACCCTGGTTTCCGCCCAGCAGCTGTCGATGGCTAAGCAACAGTTAGGTTTGTCGCCGCAGGACAGTTTAGGTACTCGTAGTAAAGCCATAGGCATTGCCCGCAATGTCGGCGCTCATTACGTGCTGTACTCCAGCGCCTCTGGCAACGTTAACGCTCCGACCCTACAAATGCAGCTGATGCTGGTGCAGACGGGCGAAATTATCTGGTCAGGTAAAGGTGCCGTTTCGCAGCAATAATCCCATCATGCGCGACGAATTGCTGTCGCGCTTTTTCCCGCAGTTTCATCCCGTCACGACGTTTCATAGTGGGCTTAGTGGCGGGAGTTTTCTCATTGAACACCAGGGCCAGCGTTTTGTTGTACGTCAGCCGCACGATCCTGATGCGCCGCGGTTCGCGTTCTTGCGCCAGTATCGGGCTTTATCACAATTACCCGCATGTATTGCACCGAAGCCGCATTTATATCTCCGTGACTGGATGGTGGTCGACTATCTGCCCGGCGAGGTAAAAACGTATTTGCCGGATACCAACGAACTGGCAGGCTTGCTGTATTATCTACATCAACAACCGCGTTTTGGCTGGCGAATAACGCTGTTGCCGTTACTGGAACTGTACTGGCAGCAAAGCGATCCGGCGCGGCGGACAGTGGGTTGGCTGCGAAGGTTAAAACGTCTGCGCAAAGCGCGGGAACCACGGCCTTTACGCTTAAGTCCATTGCATATGGATGTCCACGCCGGAAATTTAGTGCATAGCGCGTCAGGGTTAAAACTCATCGACTGGGAGTATGCCGGAGATGGTGATATCGCGCTGGAACTGGCGGCGGTGTGGGTGGAAAATACTGACCAGCACCGGCAATTGGTCAATGACTATGCCACTCGCGCGAAGATTTATCCGGCGCAATTATGGCGTCAGGTCAGGCGATGGTTTCCCTGGCTGCTGATGCTCAAAGCAGGGTGGTTTGAGTACCGCTGGCGACAAACCGGCGATCAACAATTTATCAGGCTGGCCGATGACACCTGGCGGCAGCTATTAATAAAACAATAAGGAGAGCAGTGTGGGTCCAGTAATGTTGGATGTCGAAGGTTACGAACTGGACGCGGAAGAGCGTGAAATACTTGCGCATCCGCTGGTGGGAGGGCTGATTCTCTTTACGCGTAACTATCATGATCCTGCCCAGTTGCGTGAACTGGTGCGCCAGATCCGCGCAGCTTCGCGCAATCATCTGGTGGTGGCGGTAGATCAGGAAGGTGGACGCGTGCAGCGTTTTCGCGAAGGTTTTACCCGCTTACCGGCAGCACAATCCTTTGCTGCGCTGTTGGGAATGGAAGAGGGCGGCAAACTGGCGCAAGAGGCGGGTTGGCTGATGGCCAGCGAAATGATCGCTATGGATATTGATATCAGCTTTGCGCCTGTGCTGGATGTCGGGCATATCAGCGCGGCGATTGGCGAGCGTTCTTATCATGCCGATCCACAAAAAGCCCTGGCAATTGCCAGCCGGTTTATTGATGGTATGCATGAAGCCGGAATGAAAACGACCGGGAAACACTTCCCAGGACACGGTGCAGTAACGGCAGACTCACACAAAGAAACACCGTGCGATCCACGTCCACAAGCGGAGATTCGCGCTAAAGATATGTCGGTCTTCAGTTCCTTAATCCGCGAAAATAAACTCGACGCCATTATGCCTGCGCATGTGATCTACAGTGATGTTGATCCGCGTCCGGCGAGCGGTTCTCCCTACTGGCTGAAAACCGTTTTGCGTCAGGAACTGGGTTTTGACGGCGTGATTTTCTCTGACGATTTATCGATGGAAGGTGCCGCGATTATGGGCAGTTATGCCGAACGCGGGCAGGCATCACTGGATGCGGGTTGCGATATGATCCTGGTCTGCAATAATCGTAAAGGGGCCGTAAGCGTGTTAGATAATCTGTCACCGATCAAGGCAGAAGGTGTTACACGTTTGTATCATAAAGGTTCATTTTCGCGACAGGAACTGATGGACTCGGCTCGCTGGAAAGCGATCAGCACCCGTCTGAATCAGTTACACGAACGCTGGCAGGAAGAGAAAGCAGGTCACTAACCCTGGCTTATGTGAGGAAGCGATGATTATCTATTTACACGGTTTTGACTCTAACAGTCCGGGTAACCACGAGAAAGTCTTACAATTGCAGTTTATTGACCCGGATGTACGCTTGATAAGCTACAGTACGCGGCATCCGAAACATGATATGCAGCATCTGCTTAAAGAAGTGGACAAAATGTTGCAACTGAACGTTGACGAGCGTCCGCTAATTTGCGGCGTTGGCCTGGGCGGATACTGGGCGGAACGGATTGGTTTTCTTTGCGATATCCGCCAGGTGATCTTCAACCCTAATTTGTTCCCTTATGAGAACATGGAAGGCAAGATTGATCGCCCGGAAGAGTATGCCGATATTGCCACTAAGTGTGTGACCAACTTCCGCGAGAAGAATCGCGATCGTTGTCTGGTTATTTTGTCGCGTAATGATGAAGCACTTAACAGCCAGCGGACATCTGAAGAGCTGCATCATTATTACGAGATTGTCTGGGACGAAGAGCAGACGCACAAATTCAAGAATATCTCCCCGCATTTACAGCGCATTAAAGCGTTCAAAACCCTCGGGTAAATGCCCTCGTCGCATCAGGTAACCTTGCCGGTACCTGATGCGCTCCGGATTCTGTGGGTCGGATAAGGCGTTCACGCCGCATCCGACATTCGAGCATCAATGCCTGATGCGCCTCTTATCAGGACGACCAAACGCCCTCGATATACGCTTCACCCTATATCGCCCTTCCGGACTTGCTCAAATAATAAACAATAAACTCTGTTTTTTGATCTCACCCGGTAAAGTCGCCTATCTTTTCAGCAACAAAACTTGATTAACATCAATTTTGGTATGACCAATGCACCATTCATGTTATTCTCAATAGCGAAGAACATTTTCATTGCTGTAACCTGTTGTTAATTAAGAGCTATGTTAATAACCATTAATTAACAATTGGTTAATAAATTTAAGGGGGTCACGTTGACTACGCCATTGAAAAAGATTGTGATTGTCGGCGGCGGTGCTGGTGGGCTGGAAATGGCAACACAGCTGGGGCATAAGCTGGGACGCAAGAAAAAAGCCAAAATTACGCTGGTCGATCGTAACCACAGCCATCTGTGGAAACCGCTGCTGCACGAAGTGGCGACTGGCTCGCTTGATGAAGGCGTCGATGCGTTGAGCTATCTGGCCCATGCGCGCAATCATGGTTTCCAGTTCCAGCTGGGTTCCGTCATTGATATTGATCGTGAAGCGAAAACAATCACTATTGCAGAACTGCGCGATGAGAAAGGTGAACTGCTGGTTCCGGAACGTAAAATCGCCTATGACACCCTGGTAATGGCGCTGGGTAGCACCTCTAACGATTTCAATACGCCAGGTGTCAAAGAGAACTGCATTTTCCTCGATAACCCGCACCAGGCGCGTCGCTTTCACCAGGAGATGCTGAATCTCTTCCTGAAATACTCCGCCAACCTGGGCGCAAATGGCAAAGTGAACATTGCGATTGTCGGCGGCGGCGCGACGGGTGTAGAACTCTCCGCTGAATTGCACAACGCGGTCAAGCAACTGCACAGCTACGGTTACAAAGGCCTGACCAACGAAGCCCTGAACGTAACGCTGGTAGAAGCGGGAGAACGTATTTTGCCTGCATTACCGCCACGTATCTCTGCTGCGGCCCACAACGAGCTAACGAAACTTGGCGTTCGCGTGCTGACGCAAACCATGGTCACCAGTGCTGATAAAGGCGGCCTGCACACTAAAGATGGCGAATATATTGAGGCTGATCTGATGGTGTGGGCAGCCGGGATCAAAGCGCCAGACTTCCTGAAAGATATCGGTGGTCTTGAAACTAACCGTATCAACCAGCTGGTGGTGGAACCGACGCTGCAAACCACCCGCGATCCAGACATTTACGCTATTGGCGACTGCGCGTCATGCCCGCGTCCGGAAGGGGGCTTTGTTCCGCCGCGTGCTCAGGCTGCACACCAGATGGCGACTTGCGCAATGAACAACATTCTGGCGCAGATGAATGGTAAGCCGCTGAAAAATTATCAGTATAAAGATCATGGTTCGCTGGTATCGCTGTCGAACTTCTCCACCGTTGGTAGCCTGATGGGTAACCTGACGCGCGGCTCAATGATGATTGAAGGACGAATTGCGCGCTTTGTATATATCTCGCTATACCGAATGCATCAGATTGCGCTGCATGGTTACTTTAAAACCGGATTAATGATGCTGGTGGGGAGTATTAACCGCGTTATCCGTCCGCGTTTGAAGTTGCATTAATCGACGTACACTGGCGGATGTGGCATAAACGCCTTATCCGCCCTTGAGGAACAGCGCGATCGGCAGCCGCGTCGCATCAGGCATTCCTTCAGACTCCTCCGAATCCTTAAGTATTTCCAGCCATTCCCGCGCTTTTCATCTTCTGTCTGATAGCTGCTTTTCTCCTTCGCTTGCATGATTGGCATAACTGCAAAGAAGGAGGTGTTCCCGTGAATAAATCAATGTTGGCGGGTATCGGGATTGGTGTCGCAGCTGCGCTGGGCGTAGCGGCAGTGGCCAGTCTGAACGTGTTTGAACGTGTTGCCCGCCGTCGTCAGGATTCTCGCCGCACCATCAACCCCGATACA
>OGMB01001326.1_pt1 | contig 11150 bp, 10 predicted proteins | sample 1573001 | NCBI WGS metagenome assembly OGMB01 (sample SAMEA2581921, study PRJEB24529) | metagenome | biome: Human gut stool | place: China | collected 2011
GGTGTCGTAGGCTTCCTTCGCCATGCCGTTCCCCGCGAGGATGCTTGCCGCTTCCTGCCGGTTCGCCTTGACGGTGAGCTGTTCGATCTGCTGTCTCTGCGCTTCGAGGCGTTCGGTCAGAGTCCCTTCATTGGTCTTCATGTCCTTCTTCGCTTTGGCAAGGTCGGACGCGGTTTTGTCGAAGGTCTCCTTGTTCACGAAGTTTTTGGTCGAGAGCGCGGTCGCGATCTCTTCCGCGGTCATCCCTTCGCGGTAGTCTTCGCCGAGTAAATCTCTGAGTTCCATGTGATAATCCCTTTCTGCGTTTGGTGAGGCGGTTCTCTCCGCCGTAAATCTGCGTTTTTAGGACTTCTCTGTCCATTGTTTATTGATTAATTGTCAGCGTCGCCCCGGGGAAAGAGGTTTGAAAATCAAAAAGAGCGCCAGAACCGACAGGCTGTGTAAAAACCTGTAGATATCTGGCGCTCTTGGCGCTCTGTGTTGTGGTGCGGGGTATTCCCGCTTATGACGCGACCATGCGTATGACGGCGCGTGAGCCTTCTGTCCGGGCTCTGACGACCGTACCGCAGCCGCGGCATTTTATCTCCGCTGTGCCGTTGATGGCTCCGAGGAGCCTTCCGCAGTGCGGACAGCGGACTTTAATCAGCTCCGGAGTTTCCGACTCCTGATTTTTCTGTGTTTCTGTCATTGCCGCCTCCTGGCTTGTCCTGCCCTGATTTGTCCCGCCAGGTGCTCTCGAGGAGTTTGAGCCGCGCGGCGAGGTATGGGATCGAGTCGATATACGCCTGGTGCGGATCGTCGAACAGGTGAGGCTTACTGAACGCGATTTCGGGGTGTACTCCGGCGTCGAGAAGGTTCAGGAGAGCCTGCGTTTTGACGAGCATATTCTCGGTGTTGCCCTTCGTGAACCGGATGTCGATGTCGGCGAGCCCGAGGTCGAGCTTGCCGTATGTTTTGAGAAGCGACAGCGCGATGCGGAGGAACTGTTTTTCGCTTCGTTCCCACTGCATAACGGTGTCTCTGGCGCAGCTTTCCGCCATTGTCCATCCGTCGCGGAGCAGTACGGCGCTGCCGGTGTCTCCGGTCGTGCGGTTTGCGCCGTTTCTGTCCGGCATACCGCAGATGGTGAGGGCTTGCTGATAGAGGTGGTCGATTTCGACCTGTGTCTGTGATTGGTCGAGTTCGGACGAGATGATATCGACGTCCGAGGGGTTTGAGTTGTCCGACTTGATGACGATAGCGCCTTCCTGCCGGAACTCCTTATACTTCTCGGGGTCTATCTGGCAGTTGACGAATTTAATGAAACTCTGGACGAACTGTTCCGTGCCGTCGAGCCGGTTCGAGGACAGCTTGTTGATGCCGTCGAGGACTTCGAGAACGACTTCAAACGAGCCGAGCCGCGCGTTGTTGAGCGGATACTCGATTATCGGCACCGCCCCGATGCCGTGGAGTCTCGAGGACGTGACGGTGTTGTTCACGATCTCGAACTGCATGGCATCTGTCCAGACGGTGTAGATTGTCTGCTTATTGTCCATGAGCGTTTCCTGGAACGCCATGACCGGCTTCGTGCCGAGCTTTTTTGAGTAGACGACGCCGGTTCGTCTCGGGTCGAGACTGCCGATTTCGATTTTCTCGTCGTTCGCTAAGTTCCCGATGACATACCGGTACGCGGTTCCGCAGATGTGGTTCCATTCGGCGATGTCGTGGTCGGTCGCTTCTTTGTCGAGGACGTGCATGATTTCGTTAAGCCGTCCGACCTTTTCGGATACCGGGTCGCGTGTCTGCGCCGCGGTGATCTCGTCGGGGGTCATGGTCATGCGCGCCTCTCCGCTCCGGATTTTCCGGCGCGTGTAGGCGATTGGGGCCCCTAAAAGGTACGCGACCTTGAAGGAGACAATTTCCCACGCGTGGTTTTCGACGATTTTGTTGTTGATCTCAGGTCGGACGTCCTTGACGCGGTTGAGGATGGGCTGCTTGCCCTTGTAGTAGCCGTAGAGGTAGTTTATTTCACTCTGGTTCCGGTGAAAGGTCGGCAGCACCTCGTTCAGCACCTGCACAACATTTTTCTCGTCAACCGCCGACGCATCGGTATATATGACGTGCCGACCGGTCAGCACCGGAGATACGTCGGCTACGCTGTTCTGTTCATCCGTCATTCTTTCACCACCAGTCGTTTTTAATTTGAGACCCGGCGCAAAGGCGTGCCGCCGGGTCGGAAGGAGAAAACCATATTCATCAGGTCAGCGTCCAGCGACGAGGAACATGGCTGACAGGCTAAGGGGGGTCGCCTATCATGTATATTATATACCTTACACAAGGATTTGTCAATAGATACGCTGTAAATTGTGGAGATATTACGAAATCCCGTCATGCGCGGCGCGATTCCGCGATAATATCCGGGCAAGTCAGAACACGCGCTTCTGTACAGCGACAATTCCCCAGTTTCCGGTGGCTAAGTCCATGAGCTGTGCGAGCGAGTCGGGCGCATCGTCGTGCACGTTCTTGCCGAGCGAGACGAAGGAGCAGAGCCATTCGATAAAGGAACGGTATTCCGGCGTCGAGTGGTCGAAGTCGAGGAAGTGGATCTTCGAGATATCCGGCGCGTATTGAATGATTCGGGAGAGCTTCGAGGCGTTGCCCGGGGCGCGGCGCGTCGAGATGTTGAGAACGCACCCTTTCGCGCGGAGCATTTCGTCGATTGCCTGCGCGTATTCGGTTCCGCCGTTGTTCGCCTCGAACTGTACCTGATGCGGACGGTGAATCAGCAGTTTGCCGACCACTTCGGGCTGAGTGAAGACTTTGTTCGCGTTTGAGAATACAACGTCGACGCAGTACATAGCGCCATCCCCGTACACGTAGACGATAGGCATGGACAAGTAGTCCTCTCCGCCCCACGCGACGTCGCAGGCGGCGATGATGCGTTCCGGCGATCCGCCCGGCAGCACCCCGTTGTAACGGAGCAGGGAATCCGGTGGGAAGACAAGCCCCTGACGTATATACGGCGCCCCCTGATACTTCGCGCACCATGTGCAGTCGTCGATCGACGCTTTCATGTCGCGGTAATATTCGGTCGAGAACCCGACGCCGTAGTCGTACTGGAAATTCGACTCTCCGTTCGCGTCGAGCGCGGGAATGACGGTGAAGCGGTATTCGGGATTGTCTCTGTACTGTTCGCGGACGCGCCCGAGCGGGTCCATTACGTTCCAGCGCGTGCCGACCATCAGCTGGAGCGCGCCGTCTTTCATACGGTCTTTCATCTGGTTCAGGTAGATGTTGTACTTCGCGTCGAGACGGGATGGAGACAGCGATTCCTCGAGGTCTTTCACGAGGTCGTCGACATAGAGGATGCCGTCGCGTGAGATGTCGATAGCGCCCGTCCATGTGCCTTCCGCCGACCGGCAGGTCATTGTCTGGAAGCGCTTCGGGTGGTTGAGGTTGATTTGCAGGTACTTTGCCGACCGGCTTTCGATCTGCGCGTGCGGGAACACGTCGTGCCAGAGGTATTCGCCATCCGGGTCAAGCACCGCGTTCAGCTCGCCGTAGAATCCATTCACGAGCGTGTCGGAGTGCCCGCCCATAGCGGACGCGTCGTCCGGATGCCGCCCCATGTGCCAGGTCAGGAAAAATATACAAATCGTGGATTTTCCGACACGAGGCGGCATACTCACCCCGAGGAATTTAATCTTGTGCTCTTCGAGGTCTTGCAGGTCGTTGCACAGCCCCATCAGGACGCTTCTTCTCGGTACCCAGAATTTCCGTGCCGGTTCTCTGTTCCATTCGACATACTGCATATAGTGGTCGAATGAGTGCGGCGCGAGCAGGAGGCAGACTTTCCGTTTCAGCTCATACCATTCCGGCGCGGCTGACGTCTTCGCGGAGGCTGATCTCGCGAGCATACGGTTCACGACGTCGAAGAATTCTTTCCCCCGCGCGACCATGTAGGCGAGCTCCTCTTCGTATGATTCCGTCATATTGTCCCGCGCGAGTCCTCTCAGCGCGTCGAAGTAGTCTTTCGCGACTGAAAGGCAGTCCGTTCCGTACGCCGCGACAGCCTCGCACAGCGTCACGCACTCCGGCAGGCGGTCGTTCCAGTTCTCGAATCCGGGGAGAACAGCCTTTTCCCCTTTTTTTGCCTTTTTTGATTTTTTGTTTCCAGTATCTTCACATGAAAAAGCGCCCATGACGCCACTCTCCTTCAAGAAATGGCGCTCTGGGCGCTCTAAGTATAGGGGTACGGTACTCCGTGCGGCGGGATGCCGGTGCGGGATGGTGCGCGGGAATGCCCGCCGATAATTGCTGTTGTCGCTTGTTGTCTAGTGACCGCTTCACGCGGTCAGGTGAACGTTTGCGGCATCTGTTTGCTGTCTTTCCTTTGCGGAACAGCCGGTTGTGGCTCGGAAACTTAACACTGAATCAGCGTTAAGTCAGCGTTAAGTCAGCGTTGAACTTGCGCCGCGCTTGCTCATAACTTGCGCCAGTTTACGGTTTGTTTACGTATTGGTTAAAACTTACTTTGCGCCGGTTGGAACATGGTTCAAACTAACTTGAAACTAACTTGAACCCGACTTGAACCTGACTTGGAACCCGGTTCAAGGCCGCCGCCCCGTTACACGTGTTATTGTGTTACGGTGTTACGGCTTGTTGGAGCTTGATTGAGTCTTGGTGGAATTATTTCAGTATCGGCTCGTGGGCTCCGGGAACGTAGTCTTTCATGCTGCCGTACTTGTAGTACCCTTGGTACGTCTTCTTGTTCTCATATATCGACTGAATCGAGCTGATGGAGAACTTTGACCCGCTCCGGTTCACTTTCCCTTCGCCGTTCAACTGTGTGCATATTGCCTGATACGTTGCGCCGAGATCGTCCTTCATGTGGAAGACTTCGCGCACAATCTCCGCCTCCGGCTCGTAGATTTCGTGATTCCTGACTTTGTACCCATACGGAGCGCGCCCGCCGCTGTAGCCGCCGCTCGACGCCTTGACAGCGCGCCCGGCTCCCGTACGCTTGCTGATGTTGTCTCGTTCCATTGCCGCGCAGGTGAGCGTGAACGCCTTCAGCATCCCGGCGAACACGCCGAACTGCCCGAAGTCCTCGCAGATGCTGATAAGTTCAATTCCCTTGCGGAGAAGTGCCCCCTGATAGTAAAAGTAGATGTTGATATCGCGCGCCACGCGGTCTGACTTCGCCACGACAACTGCTTGAATCGGTGGATTGCTCACTTCGCCGTACACGATCTCGTCGAACCCCGGGCGGCAGACGGAGGCGCTCCGGCCTCCGTCGGACTACCATTTCACGATGTTCATGTCGTTCCTGCGGCAGTAGTCAATGATCTGTTCGCGCTGCGATTCTAGTCCGAACTTATCCTCTCCAACCTGCCCGTCGGTGCTGACGCGGATGTATGCCACCACGTTCGTGATTTTCTCTTTGCTTACCTGATTCTCCATTGCGATTGATTCTCCATTCCTTGACAGCGCCGCCGCGCCGTTCGCCTTTCTCTTCGGGCTGACTGCCCCATGCGCCGATTCCGTGTCAGCGGGGGTGTTCTGCCCTTCACTGATTCCATTATACCACATTTACGGTTAATTGTCAAGAGGGTTTGCGTATTTTTTCGGATTTTTTTGATTTTTCTTTGGTGGGGAGGGTCAACCGCGCCGCCTCCCCGTCAAATACACCCCCCCGGGGTGCCCGCCGCCGCCGGGACTGCGACCCCGTCGAGACCGCGCGAAACGGCGGAAAACAGCCCCTGAAAAGGTGCACAAAAATATCATTTGATTTTGTACAATGTGCCGATTTACGGAAAATCATGATTAAGCTATTGACAATTACGGCTAATCGTGATATAATAGTATACGTAAAGGGTAGACAGCCCCTGGAAATAACTGGAAATAAAAACCAATCAAGGAGAAAACCCGTGAAAAGCTACTATCTGCACATCACATACAAAGACATCAGTGGCAAGTGCCGTAACACGCACATCTGCACCGAGATCGACGCCGACACGGCGCGCCGCCTGGTCAAGGCAGTAGGGAAGACGCTGTCCCGCGTGGGCGGGAACGGCATCGAGGTCGACCGCCGCGAAGAGTGCTGCATGGTCATCATAGCGCGCGTATCTACCGCGCCGGATCGTGCGTACCTGGCCGGCATCCCCTACTACGCCGAGCACGACGCAAGCTTAACCCCCGCCGAGAGGGCAGTCGCTGCCGCATGGCGCGAGCGCATCGAAACCATCACACACAGATAACGCGCCCCCGAGAGGGCAGAAAGGATCACACCATGAAAACTAACTACACCATTGAAATACAGCGCCACAACGTCACCCCGTCGCAGTTCCTAGCATACGTCCGCCGCAGACTTAAGGTGACCGGCGGCGATGCGTTCTGCGGCTGCCTGGACCTGAGCTATTTTGCGGCGGGCAGTGAGCCCAACTACGACACCACCCGCAACGGGACGCGCTACATCAGCCGTTCCAAGCCGTACGACATGCAAACATACATCCGCGAGGGCGGGCGCCTGTACAACGAGATCGTAGAGTACGAGTTTGACGGCGAGAAAACCGGGCACGGTTACTACTACCTGATAGACGCAGGGGCGGAGATCACAGAGGCAGAGCCGGAGACCGAGACCGCAGCGGAGACCGAGACCGCCGAGAGGGCAGAGGTCCCCGAGATCATCGCCCGCATGGCCGAGATCATCACGGCAACCCCGGCGCGCAGCGCATGGGCGCGCGGCGTGAGAGCGTACGCGGCGGAACTGTGCGGCAACCTGTGCAGAGCGGCAGTATATGCCACGGAGACCGGCAAGCCGTCGCCCCTGGCAGACCGCGAGACGGTCTGCAAAGTGCTGTCAAACGGCGCGCGAGACTGGAACGAGTACAGCTGGGGCGGCTGTGCGCTGATCTATAACGGCGACATCGCCGCCCGGGTGTGCACACCGTCAGAACTGCGCCGCACGCATGGCGGGCAACGTGACCCCAACCCGCGCGAAACATGGCTCGACGTCCAAGCGCGCGCCCTGCACCAGGCGGGCGCGGCTGTCCTTGTCGCCTACGGCAAGGCGAAGCGAGAGGGGGCGAGGGCATGACAAAATACGAGCTGAAGGAACTGCGGGATTTTGTACGGCTCGGAGCGGCTGAGGACTACACCCACAAGCCAAGCGACTATATTTACACGCTCCGCAAGCTCGAAATAGTGGGGTATTCCTCCGGGGCCCGCGGCGTCAACGGTGGGCTCGTTGAAGACCCCGAAACCGGCACATGGTACGCCATTATCGGACGTTGTCCCAATCTGGCTATCTTGTTTCGGAGAGGGGGGATCAGGCATGACGGCAAATAAAGCCCTGGAGATCTTCGCCCGGGTCAAGGATCGCCGCGACTATCGCCGCGCGTGCGGGCTGCGGCGCCCGGCCGACGAGGCGGCAGACACAGCCGCCGAAGACCGCGCATACCGCGTTCTGGACGCCCTGCGGATCACCGCAGACACTTTTTACAGCATGGCGGGCAGATAAGCCCGCCACCACATACAATCGCCGACCCCGCCCGGCTAAGGCGGGGAGAAAGAGAAATTATCATGGCAAACATCAGCATTAACAACGACCGCAGCTACTGCACCCCGGCGGAGGCTATCGCCGCCGTTGGTATGGATGAGATCGCGTCCTGGATGGACGACGAGACCCGCGAGGCTGTGCACGCAGACTTGGCACCGTGCACGGAGGAGGAGTTTTTGACGGAGTATCTCCGCCGGGCGCCGTATGACCTTATTATCGGCTAACCCCTTGACAACCGCCCGCCGGTGTGCTATGCTGTAAGCGGGAGGTGATGACATGGTCCTACTGTACGCACTGTTGCTGCCTATCCTGGTACTACTGGACATCGCGCGCAACTCATAACCCCCGACAGCCCCGCGTGGGCGGTCTTTTTATGCCCTGCCGACCGGCGGGGCTTTTTTGCGCCTGTGGGCCTCTCAGGCGGCGCGTGAGCGGCTCGAGAGGCTCTAGAGGGTATCTATACCGCCGCACAGCCCCCGCGCGTCCTGCGGCGTCCTAGAGCCTCTCAGACGTGCGCAGCCCCGGAGCCCGTCCGCCGCCTGGATCACCCGCGCCCGTCCGCCGCGTCTGCCGTGCCTGCCGCCCGCATAGCCCTGCGAGCCGCTACAAGCCCCGTGGGCGTGTTTAACGCTCCGAGAGGGTATCTATACCGCCACGACCATTTCCGCACGTCCTGCGACGTCTGCTGGTGCCCTGGGACGTCCCGCACGGTCACGCCGCCGTGATTACCTGCGCCGCCGCCCCGGCGTCTGGGACGTCCTGCCGCCGTGAGAGGGGCTGCCCGCCGTCTGGGTGCCGCTCAAAACTCGCTCAATTTCCCGCCGATTTCCGAAAATTTCCGCCCGGTTTTTGAAAACTTTTCTGCGAGTTTTGAAAACCGGTTTTTTATTTTCCGGATCCGCGATAGTCGCTGACGATTTTTCGCGATAGTCGCTCGATAGTCGCTGACCGTCTGATAGTCGCCGGGGTTTTCGTCATATTGCACAATGCTTTTAGCAATACGTCACTGTCGAAGTCGCTTGATGTGTCGAAAACATAAACTTTCGGTCACTTTATCGTCTTGTCTTCATAGTCGCTTTCCCTCATCCCTTGCAAATATCTTTCCTGTAGCTGCTTCGGCGTGAGGTTCGCTTCACCCATCGGATTTCGCGTAGTTTCTGGCAATTCTGCGTTATCCCGCATCCCATAATAGCATTTAGCACGGAAGCAGTATGCCAAAAAATTCATCTTCCCGGCGACCACAAGTTTTGCATCAAAAGACTGTTGAAATTCTTTGGCTTTTTCGAGAATTTGCGAGGTAATGGAGGTGAACCCCCGCTCTTCCCCATGTATAATCGCATTGACTTTTTTCAGCCCATACCCCAAACTCAGGCACACTTCCTCCCATACGGGCGTGCGTCCCTCGTTCGCGCAGCGGTCGTAGTAGTCGCTGATTCTCTCCGCCATTTCGTCGTCGTCCTTCACGGTTGGCTTCCGGAACTCGGTCAGCAGTTCGCGGAGAATCTGGCTCACGAATGCGCGGTCGTCGTCGTTCTCCGGCGTCCAGACCTTGGTCGGGAGGTACTTGCCTTTGTCGCTCTTCCTGCGCAGCGCCGCGTCGGGCATGTCCTTTTCGGGGAGCGTCAGCGCGTTGATGATAGTCGCTTTGTCTTTCTCGTCGACACGCTCCGCCACGCTTTCTGCATACTCAACCGCCCGCTTCCTCGCGTAGTTGTTCGGCGCATGCCGCTCGATTTTCTCCTTCTTCGGCTTCGGCGGCGACTTCGGTCTGCCTCGTTTCTTCGGCGCAGGGCTGTCCGCTCCGGTCGCAGCCGCCTTGCCTTGCGCCGTGTTCTTCGCTCCGGCCTTCTTCTCTTCGTCCATGTGATCTCCTTTCGCCCGTTACCCCACATTACCCCTCGCCCCGAAAATGGGGTAACTGGAAAATGTCAGGTAGAATGGGCATATATTATATATGTTACCCCTGTTACCCCTGTTACCCCTATATTCTCGTATACGCGCGTACATTTTTGTGTCTATCTCAAAAATTTTTTTCTCGCGCGTATATAGCATATAAAATCGCCAAATTGGGGTAACGGGGTAACAACACCCGATTTTGCCAGGTTTTACGGGCACTTTTCTGTTACCCCGGTGGGGTAATGGGGTGGTAACCGGGGTAACTGCAAAATAAAGATACACAATATATGCCCGAAAAGTCGCTGACAATTTGTGATTTCATCTAAAATGTCAATTTTCCTTCCCCGTTGGGGCCTTCGTAAAGGCAGACGCACTTCGCGAGCGCGCCGTGCACACGAACGGGGACGGTGTTCTTTTCGCCGATGCGGATGTGCCCATGATCGCGTGCCCACGACAGGAATGCCTTATAATTAAACCCGGCGTCGCTCATGATCCGGGACAGCACCGTGCCGATGATGGCGATAAACGGCTTGCCGTCCGAAATGTCCTTGTATTCACCCCAGACTTCCCGCATAGGCATACCGTCTTCGGCGACGAATTTCGAGCGGTTCTCGGCGATTGTGCCGTAAAGCCACTCGAGCGCCCGCTGATTGACGTCAACATCCTGTTTGGTCGGGAGGTATTTCGCAACGTCAGTCGCCGACAGCTGCGTGCCGGTGTGCCAGATCAGCAGCTCCGCGAGAGCATCCGCAGTGAGGATCAGCGACGCTGAGAGCGCGAGCTTTTCGGTAGTCGCTGACGCCTCGAATGCCGCGCGGTACTCTTCCTGCACCTTCTTCGCGGCTTCAAGCACCTGCGGTGTGAGTCCTTCGACAAATTCTTTCCCCGCAAAGCCCCAGTTGTGGGACAGCGTGTCGGAAAGTCCGCGATAGTCGTCCAGAAGTCGCTCGTCCCCGCAGGCAATCTCGATGACGCGGTTTAATGCGCCCGCGCCGGAATTGTCGGCGGATATCGGCATTTCGCCAGTCGTTATGATGGTGTTCTGCCAGGACTTGATCTGCTGGAAAGACCCGTCCTTCGACCCGCGGGAGCGCCCTTGACCTTCGGCGAGCATATAGATTATATCGTCAAAGTCGCGGCGGTTTTTGACGACTTGCAGCTCGTCCACGCAGAGGGGGGCGGAGTTGAAGAATCCCGCGGCGGTCTCCAGCCCGACGAAAGTTGAGTTGAAGTTGCGCACATACCCCTCTGACGAGTTGGGGGACGCCCAGACGGACGCGGCAAGCTTCAAGAGCATGGTCTTGCCGTTTCCGGCTCTACCCCAGACGTGCACGAAGAACGGCAGCGCGTGGAGCGGTCCGACGAGAACGGACGCGAGAGAGGCGGCGAGTACAATCCGCGCGATGGTACTCTCGTTCCGGGCTTTCGAGGCGGCCTTGAACCAGGCGTCACGGTCTCCGTTCGGGTGGAAGGAGTCGAACACAGCCCTGAACCCGGGCGCGCCGTCGAACTCGACAGAGTCGGCGTACGGCACGAATTTTCCGGAAGCCGTCCATCCGACCCGCGCGACGGAGTGGCGTTCGGGGAGTCGGTCATAGTTCATCGCCTCAAGGTCGGTGAAGTACTTGACGAGCGTCTTCGCGTTCTCTGAGTCGACGGCGATTCCGAGTCGTGCGAGGTCGATGATCTTCGCGGAAGACGCCAGGATGACCTT
>OGMB01001328.1_pt1 | contig 11146 bp, 7 predicted proteins | sample 1573001 | NCBI WGS metagenome assembly OGMB01 (sample SAMEA2581921, study PRJEB24529) | metagenome | biome: Human gut stool | place: China | collected 2011
CCGTTCTTCTGGCCGGTATCATGGCACTGGCAATGCTCACCGCTTGCGGCGGTACGCCCGGCACCCCCGGCAGCTCAGAGTTTGAGACTAAGGTTGAGCAGGCCTATATGGCAAAACTGAATGAGACTTTTGGTGTGAATTTCGATAACGATGACGCCATCAAGAAGCTGGCTGTCGATTACCTTCAGGAGGTAAGCGGTACAGAGACTCTGAATAAGGATACACTTTGGAAAGCAGAAAAGCTGAGTGCAAATACCGTGAATGAGGTTATGGTCTGCTTCGACACGGCGCAGTCCACCAACGAAAAGTATGTGAAGTTCTACTATGAAGCGAACAAGGCAGAGACTATTACGCCGGATAAAATGAACCTTGACGTTCTGAAAGCCACTTGGGATGTTGTTAAGGCCGCAGCAGCTTCTCAAAATAAGGAAGTCGAGCTTACTGCGCTGGGCGTCGGCGCAAAGACCATCGGCGACAAGACCTATGTTGCCATCGGCATTGGAATGAAAGTTTGATTTGCACAGTAATTGAATCACACCTTGCCCCGGAGAGCACCCCGCTCCCCGGGGCTTTTTTGCGTAAACCCTTTCAGGCACGCCCCGAGGGAACTCCCCCAGTCTCGCTGCGCTCGACAGCCCCCTCTGAGATGGGGCCTTTGGCAAAACATAAAACTTTGCCGCACTGCCAAAGGCTCCCTCCTTGAGGGAGCTGGCGAGCGAATGCGAGACTGAAGGAGTTCTTATTTTATCAGAAGTAGCACTTGATCTGGAACCGGTCGGCGCTGTCCTGCTTTTTCTCCACCACAATGTGCTCATGGTTGAAGTCGAAGTGCACCGGGGTGCACAGGTCGGTATTGCGGGTCAAGCGCAGCAGTTCCTGCACCCGCTTTTTCTCCTCCGGCACATAGAACAGGTAGCTCACGCCCTCCTTTTTGGCACGGCCGGTGCGGCCGATGCGGTGGGTGTAATGTTCGTTCTCACTGGGCACATCGTAGTTGATCACGGCATCCACATCCGAAACATCGATGCCGCGGGCGGCAACGTCGGTGGCTACCAGAATGGCCAGCTTGCCGTCCCGGAAGTTCTGCATGATCTGGTTGCGCTCCTTCTGGGAGAGGTCGCCGTGGAGGCAGTCCACCGAGAAGCCCAGCCGTGCCAGTTGGTTTGCCAGCGTGGCGGTGTTGAACTTGGTATCGCAGAACACCATCACCCGCTTGTAGTTCTCACCAATGATGATCTGTGCAAGGTCGGAAAGCTTGTTGCGGCCGGAGGTCTCCAGCATATACTGGGTGATCTTGGGCTGGCTTTCTTCCTTGGGCTGGACGGTGATCTCCTCGGCGTTGTGCTGGTACAGCCAGCCAATGTCCATTACCTCGCGGCTGATGGTGGCCGAGAACATGGAGAGGGACTTGCGGGCCTTCATCATTTCAATGATATGCCGCACATCCTTATAGAAGCCCATGTTCAGCATTTCGTCGGCCTCGTCCAGCACGATCTGGGTCACATGGGAGATATCAATGGAATGGTGCTTGTAGTGGTCCATCAGACGGCCCGGCGTTGCCACCACGATCTGGCAGCCCTCGGCAAGGCGCTTTGCCTGCTTTTCCATATTGGCACCGCCGTACACACAGGCCACCTGCACCTCGGGCATAAAGTAGGTGAGGTTGGTCAGCTCCTCGGCGATCTGCTGGGCAAGCTCCCGGGTGGGGGCCATGATGACGGCCTGCGGATATTTGTTTTCCGGCTGGATATGCTCCACCACCGGGATGCCAAAGGCACAGGTCTTACCGGTGCCGGTGGGTGCCTTGGCAATGACATCATGCCCGGCCAGCATGAGGGGGATGGTCTTTTCCTGAATTTCGGTCATTTCGGCAAAGCCCATGCGTTCCACAGCCTTGTGGATGGCTTCGCTGCACTGCAACTCGCTGTAAAGCATTTGGACAACTCCGTTCTTTGTGGCGTTTTTCTCGTTGCAACAAGTATAGCATGAAATGCCGCGCTTGTCAGCAGAGAAACCAAAAGATGCCGTGCATCGCACACAGGGCGGGACGATTTAGAATGCCCTCCGCTTGCGCTCTGGGCATTTTCAGCGGAAAACAATTTTGAATTTCGGGATAACGGAACGCCTGCGGGCGTTCCGTTATCCCATTTTCACAACAGAGTTTTTGGCAAACAAAAAGAACCGCACCCGGGGTCACGGGTACGGTTCTCATTATGCAGGGATCAGGCGGTCTCTTCCACGCTCTTCTTGCCGGCCTCCAGCTTCTGCTTGAAGCGGCCGCTGGCCTTGAAGCCGGGGATGGAGGTGGACTCCAGCTGGCTGGAGACCTTGGTCTTGGGGTTGGTGTAAGCCTTCGGCTTGCGGGGGCGCATCTCAAAGCGGCCAAAGCCGGCGATGGTCACCTTTTCGTCAGCGCGCAGGCAGTCCGCGATCTGGTCAAACATTGCATCCATCGTGGTCTCGACCTGAGCTTCGGTAAAGCCGGTCTTGCGTGCCACGGTTTCGATCATCTGGGAACGGGTCATGTATCGATATCCTCCTGGAATGTCCAAAAGTAACGTCTTTTGGCAAATTTTGCGTTGTTGAGTATAACATATTTATCGCACTGTTTTCGATGGATTGCGCACGAAATGCAGTTTATTGCACACGAACCGCATTCAGTTCCGTGCACCCCGCACAAATACAGCGCCCACCGTTTCGGCAGGCGCTGTACAGAACTATTTTATGCGGGTCTCAGGGCTTATTTGCCGCGGTACAGAGTGGCGATATCCACCAGCGGGATGTTCGCCAGACTGTGCTCGCTGCGCAGGCAGTCCACCAGAGAAGCGGCGGTATCCACTGCGGTGATGCAGGGGATGCTCAGCTCCACGGCCTTGCGGCGCAGGCGGACGGAATCACGCCGGGGGTCACGGCCCTTGGCGCTGGTGGAGAACACATAGTCCACCAGACCGCTCTGCAGCAGGTCTACGATGTTGGGTGCCTCGCCGGAGATGTTGCGCACCTCGTTGCAGGGGACCATGTGCTTGTTGAGCCATGCACAGGTGCCGGAGGTACCGTAGAGCTTATAGCCCATGTCCTTCAGCTTCCATGCAATATCCACGAATTCAGGCTTGTCGCTGTCCTTCACGGTGAAGATGCAGCAGCTGCCCGGGCCGGGAGTCTTGAAGGTATAGCCTGCACCGATCAGACCCTTGAGCAGGGCGTCGTGGTAGTTGGGCGCAATACCCAGCACCTCGCCGGTGGACTTCATCTCGGGGCCGAACTGGGTATCCACAGCGTGCAGCTTTTCAAAGCTGAACACGGGTACCTTTACCGCCACATAGGGGGCGTTGGGGTGCAGACCGGTGCCGTAGCCCATATCCACCAGCTTCTCGCCCAAGCAGCAGCGCACGGCCATATCCACCATGGGCACGCCGGTGACCTTGGAGATGTAAGGCACGGTACGGGAGGAGCGGGGGTTCACCTCGATGACGTACACACGGCCATGGGAGACAGCGTATTGCACATTGACCAGACCGGTGACGTGCAGCTCACGGGCAAAGCGGCCGGTATAGTCCACCATGGTGTCGATCTCGTCCTGCGTCAGGTGCTGTGCCGGGTAGACACAGATGGAGTCGCCGGAGTGCACGCCGGTGCGCTCCACCTGCTCCATGATGCCGGGGATCAGGAAGTTTTCGCCGTCGCAGATGGCGTCCACCTCGCACTCGGTACCCATGATGTACTTATCCAGCAGCACCGGGTGATCCATGTCAACGTGCTCGGTGATAACGCCCATGTATTCGATGATATCCGCCTGGTTGTAGGCCACGATCATGTTCTGACCGCCCAGCACATAGGAGGGGCGCATCAGCACCGGCAGACCGATCTCCTCGGCAGCGGCCAGAGCCTCGTCCAGATTGAACACGGTACGGCCCGGAGCGCGGGGAATGTTGCAGCGCTCCAGCAGCTCGTCAAAGCGTTCGCGATCCTCGGCCTCGTCAATGGCGTCCGCCGGGGTGCCCAGAATGGGCAGACCGATCTCGTCCATATGCTTGGCCAGCTTGATGGCGGTCTGTCCGCCGAACTGCACCACGCAGGCATCCGGCTTTTCGGTGGCAATGATGTTGTCCACGCTCTCCGGGTTCAGCGGGTCGAAATACAGGCGGTCGCCGGTATCAAAGTCGGTGGAGACGGTCTCGGGGTTGTTGTTGACCAGAATGGCCTCGCAGCCGTTCTTTTTCAGGGTCCACACGCAGTGCACAGAGCAGTAGTCGAACTCGATGCCCTGACCGATGCGGATGGGGCCGGAACCAAAGACCAGCACCTTCTTCTTTTTAGGCTCGCCCTTGGCAGCGGTCTCGGCTTCCTTCTCGGCGATGAAGCTTGCAGCCTCGTTGTCGCCGTCGTAGGTGGAGTAGAAGTAGGGGGTGTTGGCAGAGAACTCGGCAGCGCAGGTATCCACCATCTTGAAGCCGGCGCGGTAGTTCTCCACGGGCAGGGTGTCCACCTGTGCCAGACGGCGGATGGTCTTATCCTGGAAGCCGTACTTCTTGGCAGTCTTGTACTGCTCCAGAGACAGCACACCGTTGCACTGTGCCAGACCCTTTTCCAGATCTGCCAGATGCTGCATCTTATCAAGGAACCACCAGTCGATCTTGGTGATATCGTAGATGACCTTGTGGTCGATGCCGCGCTTCAGCGCCTCGTACACGCAGAACACGCGCTCGGCGTCCTGAACGTGCATGTGCTCCACCACTTCCTCGTCGGTCAGCTCCTCAAAGGGCTTGTGGGTCAGGGTGTCCATGCCCAGCTCAATGGAGGAAACTGCCTTCATCATGGCGGCTTCGAAGCTGTTGCCGATGCTCATCACCTCGCCGGTAGCCATCATCTGGGTGCCCAGAGACTTGTCGGCGTAGACGAACTTATCAAAGGGCCACTTCGGGTACTTGACCACGATGTAGTCCAGCGCAGGCTCAAAGCAGGCGCAGGTCTTGCCGGTAACATCGTTGGTGATCTCGTCCAGCGTGTAGCCGATGGCGATCTTGGTCGCCACCTTGGCAATGGGGTAGCCGGTAGCCTTGGAAGCCAGCGCGGAGGAACGGGACACACGGGGGTTGACCTCGATGACCGCGTAGTCGAAGCTGTCCGGCTTCAGGGCAAACTGGCAGTTGCAGCCGCCCTCAATGCCCAGCTCAGTGATGATATCCAGTGCAGCGGTACGCAGCATCTGGTACTCGTGGTCGGTCAGGGTCTGGGAGGGAGCCACGACCACCGAGTCACCGGTGTGGATACCCACAGGGTCGAGGTTCTCCATGTTACATACGGTGATCACGTTGCCCTTGTGGTCGCGCATCACCTCGTACTCGATCTCTTTCCAGCCGGCGATGCACTTTTCCACCAGGATCTGATGGATGGGAGAAAGGCGCAGGCCGTTGGTGCCGATCTCGATCAGCTTTTCGCGGGTCTCGCAGATGCCGCCGCCGGTGCCGCCCATGGTAAAGGCCGGGCGCACGATGACCGGGTAGCCGATGCGGTCGGCACAGTCCAGTGCGTCCTGCAGCGTCTCCACCACCTCAGAGGGGATGATGGGCTGGTGCAGCTTCTCCATGGTCTCCTTAAACAGCTCGCGGTCCTCGGCACGGTCGATGGTCTCGGGCTTGCAGGCCAGCAGACGGATGCCGGTGCGGTCCAGATAACCGGAGCGTGCCAGCTCCATGGACAGGTTCAGACCCATCTGACCGCCGAGGTTGGGCAGCACGGAGTCCGGCTTTTCAATGTCCAGAATGCGCTCCACGACTTCCAGCGTCATGGGCTCGATATACACATGGTCGGCCACGTCCGGGTCGGTCATGATGGTAGCGGGGTTGGAGTTCAGCAGAACAGTCTCGATGCCCTCTGCTTTCAGGGCGCGGCAGGCCTGCGTGCCGGAGTAGTCAAACTCCGCAGCCTGACCAATGATGATAGGGCCGGAGCCAATGACCAGCACTTTTTTGATTCTGGGGTCCTTCGGCATTTCAGCGTGCCTCCTTTGCTGCTTTGACGTTGTTCAGGAAGCGGTCGAACAGGAATTCGGTGTCCTTGGGGCCGCCGTTTGCTTCCGGGTGGAACTGTACGGTAAAGCAGTTCCACTTTTTGTACTTGATGCCCTCGCAGGTGCCGTCGTTGGCGTTCACCTGTGCCACCTCGCCCATCTCGGCGGGCAGCTCCTCGCCCACGACCGCATAGCCGTGGTTCTGGCTGGTGATAAAGGTGCGGCCGGACTCAAAGTCGGTCACAGGCTGGTTGGCACCGCGGTGGCCGTACTTGAGCTTCATGGTCTTGGCACCAGCGGCCAGAGCGGAGAGCTGGTGGCCGAGGCAGATGCCGAAGGTGGGGATATTCAGCTCAAAGATGTGCTTGAGGTTCTCGATGACCTCCACCGGCTCGGCGGGGTCGCCGGGGCCGTTGGACAGCATGATGCCGTCCGGGGCAAGGGCCTTGATCTGCTCTGCCGTTGCAAAGGCGGGCATCACGGTCACCTTGCAGCCGCGCTTGACAAGGCAGCGCACGATGTTGCGCTTGCAGCCGTAGTGCATCAGCACGATATGGGTCTCGCCTTCCGGGTTGAACACCTCGGGTGCGGCGCAGGTCACGTTCTTTACAGCATCGGTCACGGCGTAGGCGCGGATCTCGGCCAGCAGTGCCTCGGTCTCGGCCTTGTTGGCCGGGTCGGCGGGGTCAAAGGTGGTCAGGATGGCGCCGTTCATCACGCCGCTCTCCCGGATGATGCGGGTCAGGTGGCGGGTGTCGATGCCCTCGATGCCGATGGTATTGTTCTTTTTCAAAAAGCTGTCCAGCGTCTCCTCACAGCGCCAGTTGGAGGGGGTGGTGCAGGCTTCGCGCACGATGTAGCCCTTTGCCCAGATGCGGTCGGACTCCATGTCATCGTGGTTCATGCCGTAGTTGCCGATGAGGGGATAGGTCTGGGTGATGATCTGGCCGTAGTAGCTGGGGTCGGTCAGGGTCTCCTGAAAGCCCACCATGCCGGTGGAGAACACCACCTCGCCCACGGTCACGCCCTGCGCGCCCACGGACTGTCCGGCAAAGACCATGCCGTTTGCCAAAAGAAGATATGCGTTCATAGTTTTCCTCGTTTCAACAAAAGCTTTCAGTTTACAGGGTCTGCTTTGCTTCCTGCTTCATCTTGCGGCTGCCCAGATGCACCAGCGGCAGCTTGCCCTCCTTGCAGATGGGGCACTCCTCCGGGGTATAGTTGGGCAGGTCCAGCTTCAGGGCGCTGGCCAGAATGGGGATGGGAGACGGAGCCTCGGGCTTGGTGCGGTCCACCACGCAGGTGATGCCAAGGCAGATGCCGCCGGCCTCTTCGATGACGCGCTTGGTCTCCAGAGAGGAGATGCCGGTGGTCACCACGTCCTCGGCGATGATGCACTTTTCACCCGGATGGATGGCAAAGCGCTTCAGGCACATCACGTTGTCCACGCGCTCGGTAAAGATGGCGCGCTTGCCGGTCTGGCGGGCCAGCTCGTAGGCGTACACGATGCCGCCCATGGCAGGGCCGACGATGACGTCCACATCCATCTCCTTGACCTTGTCGGCCACAGCCTTCATCACCTCGGCGCAGCGGTCCGGGTACTGCTGCAGATAAGCCATCTGGCAGTATGCGCCGGAGTGCCGGCCGGAGGACAGCAGGAAGTGACCCTCCAGAAATGCGTCACAGCTCTTCAGAATTTCAAGTGCTTCACTCATTGTACTTCTCCCTCTCTTTTCAGTGGTGTATATTCCTTTGGGTGGTATTGTACCACGCTTTTACACTATTTGCAAATTTATGCGTCAAATTTCATTTTATGCGCATAATTGTAGATATTTTATGGATATATCAGTTTTTATTCTGCATGGCGGGCGCAGCCGCGGATCTCGTCCAGCGTTTTCACGCCGTTCTTGTCCATCCATGCTGCCATCTCGCCCGCAATGGTCTCCATCGCGCGGGGGTTTGCAAAGTTTGCGGCACCCACCTGCACTGCGGTGGCACCTGCCATGATGAACTCCAGTGCATCACGGCCGGTGGCAATGCCGCCCAGACCCACCACCGGGATGTTCACCGCACCCACGGCCTGCCATACCATGCGCAGGGCAATGGGGCGCACCGCCGGGCCGGACAGACCGGCAAAGATGTTGTTGAACACCGGGCGGCGCTTTTCCAGATCAATGGCGCAGGCCTGGAAGGTGTTGGTCAGGCTGATGGCGTCCGCACCGGCGGCCTCCACAGCCTTGCACATCTCGGGGATGCTCTCGGCCTGCGGGCTCAGCTTGACCATCAGGGGCTTTTTGCAGGCAGCGCGCACCATGCGCACCACCTCGCCGGCGGCTTCGGCCTTTACGCCGTAGGCCATGCCGCCCACCTTGACGTTGGGGCAGGAGATGTTCAGCTCCACGATGTCCACTGCGCTCTCGCTCAGCATCGCTGCGCCTTCCACATACTCTTCCTCGCTGTGGCCGCCAAGGTTTGCAATGGCCACCGTGCCGTATTTCTGTTTCAGCTCCAGCATCTCGGGCAGCTCCACGTCAATAAAGTGCTGCACGCCGGGGTTCTGCAGGCCGATGCTGTTGATGAGGCCGGAGGGGGTCTCCCACAGGCGCTCGCCCTTGTTGCCGTACTGGCCGTGCAGGGTAAGCCCCTTGCCGGAGATGCCGCCGATCTTTGCAAAATCGGCCAGTTCCTCGTACTCCACACCGTAGCCCACGGTGCCGGATGCGCCGATGACCGGGCTGTTCATCACAAAGCCCAGCAGGTTGGTTTTCAGGTCTGCCATCAGAAGAACACCTCCGTTGCGTCAAATACAGGGCCGTTCTTGCACACGCTCTTGCCCTCGCCGCCCTTGGTCTCGCAGGTGCAGCCAAGGCAGGCGCCAATGCCGCAGGCCATCTTCTTTTCCATACTCACAAAGCAGGGGGTGCCTTTTTCCGCACACAGGCGGGCGGCGTTCTTCATCATCACGGTGGGGCCGCACACCAGCACCACGTCGTAATCGGCGGGGTCGTACAGCTGGGTGACAAAGCCGTGGAAGCCCACCGCACCGGTGTCGGTGGACACCTTGACGAGGTTTGCGATGCTGCGGTACTCCTCCATGCAGTAGGGGGTGTCGCGGAAGCCGAAGAACACATCCGGCTTTGCCCCGGCAGCGGCCAGCTCGCGGGTGAGCTGGAACATGGGCGCAGTGCCGATGCCGCCGCCCACCACGGCGATCTTTTTGTACTTGCTCAGGATATCCGGCACATCAAAGCCGTTGCCCATGGGGCCGGTAAGCTGGAAGGTATCCTGCTGCTTGAGCTGTGCCAGCTTCTCGGTGCCCTCGCCCACCACCTGATACAAAAACTCGATGGTGCTGCTGTCCGGGTTCCAGCGGTGCACGCTGATGGGACGGGACAGGAAGGGTGCTTCGTCTGCGCCCCAGGAGCGCAGGGTGAAGAACTGGCCTGCGTGGGGGGCGTGGTCGCGGTCCGGCCACACCACGGTCAGCAGGCGGATGTCCGGGGCAATGACCTCATTGCGCAGGACGGTGGCTTCACAGCAGGCTGCACGCATGAGCAATGGCCTCCTTCATGTTCACACACTCGTTGTAAGCGGCCTCGTCAAAGGCAACGCCCGGCTGCTTTTTGTAAGCCAGCAGGATGCCGCGGCTGGAGTTGACCACGCCGCCGTTGCCCTTGGTGAGGTACTGGGCGATGTCCTCGGCCTTGCCGCCCTGTGCGCCGTAGCCGGGGATCAGGAAGAAGCTGTCCTGATACTTTGCGCGGATCTCGGTGGCCTCCTCGATGTGGGTGCCGCCGATGACCAGACCGATGGAGGAGTAGCCGTGCTCGCCCATGTAGTCCTTGCCCAGCGCGTTCAGCTTGTCGCCCACCAGATCGTAGACGTGGCGGCCGTCAGCCAGCTTCTCGTACTCAAAGTCCTTGGCACCGCCGTTGGAGGTGCGGCAGAGCACGAACATACCCTTGCCCTGTTTTTCAGCGTAGGGCAGATAGGGGCTGATGGAGTCCAGACCCATGTAGGGTGCCAGCGTAACGAAATCGCTCTCAAAATCGCCGGTGAAGTGACCCATGGCGTACATCTCGGCGGTCTTGGCAATGTCACCGCGCTTGATATCCGCGATCACCGGCACACCGGCCTCGCGCACAGCCTTCAGGGTGTCTGCGTAGGCTTTCATGCCCTCCATGCCTAGAGACTCATAATAAGCGATCTGCACCTTGTAGCAGCCCGCCACAGCCTTGGTGGCATCAATGAGCTTTTTGTTGAAGCGCACGATGTTCTCGCCCTTGGTCAGGGTGCTGTCCACAAAATCGGCAGGCAGGTAGCTGAAATCGGTGTCCAGACCCACGCACACCGGGCCGCGGGCTTCCACAGCTTCGTACAGTTTGTCCATGTTCGTCATTTGGGTGTCCTCCTGTTTGTTCTCTGTTATATTAGGTATCGTTATATCGCATCTTGTAAGCGTCCTCGCCCTCTCAGCCTCACTTCGTTCGGCAGCTCTCCCAAAGGGAGAGCCAAGCCTCTTCCCGTAAGGCTTCGACTGAGAGGGTTTCGTTTTTTACTCCTCGGCCTGATAGGTGATCTTACCGGCCTTGATGGTGGCAAACACCTTGCCGTAAAGCTGTGCGCCGTCAAAGGGGGTGTTGTGGCTCTTGGAGTGCAGCTTTTCCTTTTCCACCGTGTAGGGGGTGTCCAGATCCACCAGCACAAAATCGGCATCGAAGCCCGGCTCCAGCTGACCCTTGGCAAGGCCCAGAATTTCTGCCGGGCGGGTGCTCATCAGGTGCACCAGCACTTCCAGCGGCAGGCCTTCCTGCTTGCAGAGCTTGGTGTAGCAGACGCCGAAAGCGGTCTCGCTGCCCACCATACCGGCCATGCCCTTGAGCTTGTCCTCTTCGGAGTGGGGCGCGTGGTCGGTGGCAATGGCGTCCACGATGCCGCTGCGGATGCCGTCCACCAGCGCCTGCACATCGTCGGCGGTGCGGATGGGCGGGTTCACACGGTAATCGCAGGTATCATTGGTGAACCACAGGTGGTGCGGGGTCACCTCGCAGGTGACGGGTGCCCCCCGCAGCTTTGCCATCTGGATGGCATCCAGCGCACCGCGGGTGGACACGTGGCACATGTGCAGCTTGGTCT
>OGMB01001332.1_pt1 | contig 11109 bp, 9 predicted proteins | sample 1573001 | NCBI WGS metagenome assembly OGMB01 (sample SAMEA2581921, study PRJEB24529) | metagenome | biome: Human gut stool | place: China | collected 2011
AGTGGGGCGGGAGTCGATCACTTTGGATTCCTCAGCTCCGCAATAGGGACATTTCATGTTCTGTTCCTCCTGAACCTCTGCGGGAATTTTGTGTCAGGCCTTTTTGCCGGACTTGGGGCTGCGCTCGCTCCACAGCATCCATGCCGAGGTGGAGACGCACAGCGAAGTGTACACGCCGCTGATCATGCCCATCATCAGCGGGAACGCAAAGGTAAAGATGCTGTCCAGACCATACAGCTTTGCCACGATGCACATAACGCCCAGCGCCATCACCGTGGTAATGGTGGTGATCAGGGTGCGGCGGGCGGACTGGTTCACCGAGTGGTTCACCAGCTCTTCAAAGGATGCCTTTTTACCCATCAGGGTGCGGTTCTCGCGGATACGGTCGTAGACCACAACGGTATCGTTGATGGAGTAGCCAAGGATGGTAAGCATGGCTGCAATGAAGTTGCCGTCCAGCGCGGTGCGCAGCAGCACAAAGGTGCCAAACACCACCATCAGGTCGTTCACAAGCGCCAGCACTGCCATCATGCCGCCGGTCAGGCCGCCGATGTTCTTGAAGCGCAGGGCGATATACAGCAGAATGAGCACCAGTGCAAACACCACAGCTACCAGACTCTTCTGCAGGAACTTGGTGCCCATGGCCGCGCTGACATTGCTCAGGGACAGCTGGGCAAACTGGTTGTCCGGGTAGTTCTCATTCAAGGAATCCAGCAGGTTCTCCACCTGCTCGGTGGTCACGGTCTCGGTGCCGGGCATGGAGATCTTCAGGGTCTGGTCGCCGGTGGCCACGTTCTCACCGGTCTGCAGGGTCAGGCCGGTGTTTTCCAGCGCCGCAGCAGCGGTCTTTTGCACAGCGGCTTGGTCAAAGCTGCCCTCGTAGGACAGGGTGATCATAGCACCGCCGGTGAACTCAGTATCCAGATGCACACCGAACACCGCGGCGCACAGCAGGATGACTGCCATCAGGCAGGCGGAGAAGGTCAGGAACTTTTTGCGCAGAGATACGAAATCCACCGGCTTCTTTTCGGCCTTCTCCTGCCCGGGCTTTGCAGCGCCGTACAGCCACGGATTGCGCAGTGCCTTGATGGCGGCTGCGCCGCGGATCATGACACGGGTAGCGAACACACCGAACACAAAGTTCAGCAGCACGCCGGTGAGCAGTGTATAACCGAAGGCGTAGATGGTGCCTGCGGTAGAGGGGCCGAAGGCAAAGAACACAAAGTGCAGCGCCTTGGCAAACAGGCCATCCGAGGGGCCGAAGGCACCCATGAGCACGATGGCCACGATGACGATGGTCACGTTGCCGTCAATGATAGGGGTCAGGCCGCGGGCAAAGCCGCTTTTCAGTGCGCCGTCCAGAGATTTGCCGTTTTTCAGCTCCTCCTTGATGCGTTCGGCGGTGATGACGTTGGCATCCACGCCCATGCCAATGGCCAGAATGATACCTGCGATACCGGGCAAAGTCAGGGTAAAGCTTTCAAACACCGGGAAGTAGCCGGACACAAAGGCCAGCGTAGCCGCCACCTGACCGGCCAGCGCGATGCAGGCCAGAAAGCCCGGCAGACGGTACAGCACCGTCATGAACACCACGATGAGGGCAAAGGCGATCAGGCCGGCCAGCACCATGGCGCCAAGGCTGTTTTCGCCCAGACTGGGGCTTACGGTGGAGTAGCTGTCCACGCTCAGCGCAAAGGGCAGTGCACCGGAGTTGATCTGGCGTGCCATCTTGACCACGGCATCCTGCGTAAAGGGATTGGAGGCCGAGCTGGTGATGATGGCCTGTCCGTCGGTAATGGCGGTGTTGACGGTGGCGGTGCTCACGTTCTCGTCGTCCAGCCAGATGCTGATGCTGCCCTTATCGGCGGCCAGCTTGGTGGTGGCATCGCCAAAGGCCTTGGCACCCTCGGTGGTGAACTTGAGGGCAACGTAATATTCGGAGCTGCCGCCGTTGCTCACAGCACCGTACTGTGCCGAAGCGCTTTCGACCATGGAGCCGTCCAAAATCAGCTCGCCGTCCTTGCTGGCTCCCTCGCGGAAGGTCAGGTAGGCGGTGGTGCCGATCTCCTGAATGGCAGACTCGGGGTCAAAATCCGTCTCGCCGGACTGCCACGGAAACTCCAGAATCAGGCTGTCAGAGTTGTTGTCCACATACAGCTCGTAGTCGGTCACGTTCAACGCGACCAGACGGTTCTCGATGACCAGACGGGCGGCATCCAGCTGCTCGTCCGTGGCATCGTAGCCATCCGAGGGCACAAAGGTGACGTTGACGCCGCCCTTGATATCCACACCAAAGCGGATATCCTTTGCACCCTTGATGTAGGTGGTGGTCACATCGCCATATTTTGCCGCCACGCCAAAAAAGGCGGTGTAAACAAACACAACGATCAGCAGCGCGGTAACGACCAGCTGCCATGCTTTGCCTTTTGTTTTCATAAGTCGGGAACCTCCAAAAGCGGCGGCTGTGCAGCCGCAGCCGTTTTTGTTGTGAACCGCAAGTTTTGCCGACGGTTCCTCTCCTCACAGAGCAGCCGTCGTGCCGACCTTTCTGTGATAAAACTCCCCTGCCAGCCCTGCAAAGAGCCCCGCAGAGGAGAATATATAAATTATTTTAAGCCTTAGGCCATATCAGCCAGCAGCTTTTCCACAACAGCCAGACGCACGCAGACGCACAGCAGTTCAGAAGCGGTCTCCACCTCGTCCAGACTGGGGTAAGTGGGGGCGATGCGCAGATGAGAATCCTGCGGGTCCTTGTGGTACGGATAGGCAGAGCCTGCACCGGTCAGCACCAGACCTGCGTTCTTGCACAGTTCCGCCACGCGCTTAGCGCAGCCGGGCATGACATACAAGCTGATGAAGTAGCCGCCCTTGGGGTTGGTCCAGTGGGCAATATCGCCGCAGGGGGTGAGGTTGGCGGCAAAGGCGGTCTTGACGGCATCGAAGCAGGGCACCAGACGGCGGCGGTGCTTTGCCATGTGTGCCAGAACGCCCTCCTTGTTCTTCAGGAAGCGGACGTGGCGCAGCTGGTTCATCTTATCGTAGCTGATGATCTGGACGTTGATGAGCTTCTCCATGTACTCCATGTTCGCCTCGCTGCACGCAAAGCACGCCACGCCCGCACCGGGCAGCGTGATCTTGCTGGTGGAGGCAAACTCAAACACCATGTCGGCGTTGCCGTACTTCTCGCACAGGCTCAGCAGCACGGGGGTCTCAATGATCTCCTCGGTCAGGTGGTGGACGATGTAGGCCTCATCCCAGAAGATCTTGAAATCCGGGGCGGCGGTCTTCATCTTGGCAAAGCGCTCGATGGTCTCATCACTGTAAGTGTAGCCATCGGGGTTGGAGTACTGCGGCACGCACCAGATGCCCTTGATGGTATCGTCCTCAGCCACCAGCTTTTCCACAACGTCCATATCGGGGCCGTTGGGGGTCATGGGCACGCTGATCAGCTCAAAGCCGAACTCCTCGGTAATGGCAAAGTGACGGTCATAGCCGGGCACCGGGCAGAGGAACTTGCGCTTTTCCACCTGAGACCAAGGGCAGGGAGACTCCGGAAAGCCGAACACATAGCCGATGTTGATGAGGTTATACATCAGCTGCAGGCTGGAGTTGCCGCCCACGAACACCTCGTTGGGCTTTACGCCGAACACATCTGCAAACAGGGCGCGTGCCTCGCTCAGACCCTCCAGCTCGCCGTAGTTGCGGGCGTCGGTTCCTGCATCTGTGGTGTAGTCGGTCATCTTCAGCAGGTCCATTGCCAGATCCATCTGGTGGGGGCCGGGCTTGCCGCGTGCCATGTTCAGCTTCAGACCCTTTGCCTGAAACTCTTTATAAGCCTGTTCCAGCGCTGCCTTTTCAGCGGTCAGCGCAGCGCGATCCATCTCGTGATAATTTGCCATTGAAAACACACTCCTTTATAGTACTCTTCCTGTTACCCAATACTGTGGCTCGTCTTTTGCGGTATGCCCCTGCCAGAGAGCACATGCCGCACGATCCATACTTTACTATTATAGTACATTTTCCTGTCAGAAACAAGAATTTGAAAGCAAAAAGCCCTGCCAAAAGCAAAAAGCTTTCGAAACAGGGCTTTTAGACAGGTACACTCCCCTGCTGTACGGCGATGCCGTCAGCTGAGAGCGGCCTGATTTTTATAGCGTTTGCGCACGGCACCGTATTCCAGATGTGCCTCGCCGCCCTCCACGGTGTCCTCGTCCACGGTCACGCGGATAATGGTGGCATCGCTGGGTACCTCATACATGATGGGCAGCAGAATGCTTTCCATCACGCTGCGCAGACCACGGGCACCGGTCTTGCGCTCGATGGTCTTGCGGGCAATGGCGTGCAGGGCTTCGTCCGTGAAGGTAAGCTCCACGTTATCCATGCCCAGCAGCTCTTTATACTGCTTGACCAAACTGTTGCGGGGCTCCTTGAGCACGCGCACCAGCACATCCTCGTCCAAATCGTCCAACACGGTGATGACCGGCAGACGGCCGATCAGCTCCGGGATCAGGCCGAACTTGACCAGATCGTGGGGCTCTACCTTGCGCAGCAATGCGCGCTCAGCCTCGGTGGAGTTATCCTTCAGCGCACTGCCGAAGCCCAGCGCGGACTTATCGGTGCGGCGCAGGATATACTTGTCCAGACCGTCAAAGGCACCGCCGCAGATGAACAGGATGTTGGTGGTGTCGATCTGGATGAACTCCTGCTGCGGGTGCTTGCGGCCGCCCTGCGGCGGCACGTTGCTGACAGTACCCTCCAAGATCTTCAGCAGTGCCTGCTGCACGCCCTCGCCGCCCACATCGCGGGTGATGGAGGGGTTTTCGCTCTTGCGGGTGATCTTGTCGATCTCATCAATGTAGATGATGCCGATCTGTGCCTTCTGCACATCAAAATCTGCCGCCTGGATCAGCTTGAGCAGAATGTTCTCCACGTCCTCGCCCACATAACCGGCCTCGGTAAGGGTGGTGGCATCCGCAATGGCGAAGGGCACCCCCAGCATCTTGGCCAGTGTCTGCGCCAGCAGGGTCTTGCCCACGCCGGAGGGGCCCAGCAGCAACACGTTGGACTTTTGCAGCTCCACGTCGCCGCCCTTGCCGCTGAGGATACGCTTATAGTGGTTGTAGACCGAAACGGACAGCACACGCTTTGCCTCGTCCTGACCGATGACATACTGATCCAGACCTTCCTTGATCTCGGCCGGGGTCATGATGTTGATATCCAGATCTGCGGCAGCGGGCTGGACATGGGCGCGGCTTGCGCTGCCGCGTCCCGGACGGGCACTTTTGGGCTGATCCGGCTTGTCAGAGAGCAGATCGTGGCACAGGCCGATGCACTCGCTGCAGATATTGACCCCGGGGCCGATGATCATGCGCTCCACTTCGTCCTGATGCTTGCCGCAAAAGCTGCAAACCAGATCTTTTTCGTTTTTGCCGGAATTGTTATTTGCCATAGCTGTTTTTCCTTATCCTGGATAGATTATAGCGTTTTACCGGTGGGCAATGACCTCATCGATCAGGCCGTATTCCTTTGCCTGCTGCGCGGTAAGGTAGTTGTCGCGCTCGGTGTCCTGCTGGATCTTTTCCAGCGGCTGGCCGGTGTACTCGCTGAGCATCCGGTTCATCTTATCGCGGATATAGACCATGTGCTCGGCATGGATCTTGATATCCGTGGTCTGACCGGAAAGGCCGCCGCCCTGACCGCCGATCAGCGGCTGGTGGATCATGATCTCGGCGTTGGGCAGGGCAAAGCGCTTGCCCTTGGTGCCGCTTGCCAGCAGAAATGCGCCCATAGAGGCCGCCATGCCCATGCAGATGGTGGAAACATCGCACTTGATATACTGCATGGTGTCATGGATGGCCATACCGGCACTGATGGAGCCGCCGGGGCTGTTGATATACAGGCTGATGTCCTTATCCGGGTCCTGCCCTTCCAGATACAGCAGCTGCGCCACCACAAGGCTTGCGGTGGTATCGTTGACATCCTCGCTCAGCACGATGATGCGATCGTTCAGCAGACGAGAGAAAATATCGTAAGAACGCTCTCCGTGCGCCGACTGCTCGACAACGTAAGGAACAAAACTCATAAAGTTCGCCTCCTGAAATGGTTTAAGTTTATTGGCAAAATTGACCGATACGGGTTCCCTGTAAAGTTCAGCCGTACCGGTCAATTTTAACAACCTTTGATAAAACGCCTGCGGCGCTTTACAGGGCCCGGCACTGATTACTCAGCGTCAGCAGCCTTCTCAGCCTCTGCGGGCTTCTCCACGATATTGGCGTGGCTCTTGATGAAGTCGATGGCCTTGGTGCGAGCCAGATCCTGCTTCAGATCCTCGAGGTTGATCAGCTCACGAACCTTGTCCTCTTCCATCTTGTACTGGTCAGCAATGCGCTTGATCTCGGCATTGATCTCGTCCTCGGAAGCCTCGATGTGCTCAGCAGCAGCAACAGCCTCCAGAGCCAGACCGATCTTGACCTGCTTCTCAGCCTGCGGCATGAAAGCGGCGCGGAACTGCTCCATGGACTGACCCATATACTTCAGGTAGTCCTCCAGACGCAGACCCTGCTGCTCCACACGGAAAGCAAAGTCGTTGACCATCTCGTCCATGCGGACATCGTACATAGCCTGAGGAATCTCGCCCTCCATGCTCTCGATGACCTGATCGACCAGAGCATTCTCGACAGCCAGATCGTCCTGCTTGTCCAGCTGCTCCTGGTTGTTCTTGCGGATGGAAGCCTTGAACTCGTCCAGAGTGTCGTACTCGGAGCAGTCCTTTGCCAGCTCGTCATCCAGAGCGGGCAGCTCCTTGTACTTGACCTCGTGCAGCTTGATCTTAAAGACAGCAGCCTTGCCAGCCAGCTCAGCAGCCTGATACTCGGTGGGGAAGGTGACGTTCACGTCGAACTCCTCGCCGGCAGAGTGGCCAACGACCTGCTCCTCGAAGCCGGGGATGAAGCTGCCGCTGCCCAGAGTCAGGTTGTAGTGCTCAGCCTTGCCGCCCTCGAATGCAACACCGTCCACAAAGCCCTCGAAGTCGATATCAGCGATATCGCCATTCTGAGCAGCGCCCTCACGGGTCAGCTCACGGGCGTTGCGCTCCTGCACACGCTTCAGCTCGGCCTCAACAGCCTCGTCAGAAACAGTATGGACAGTCTTTTCAACCGTCAGACCATTGTAGCTGCCAACCTTGACCTCGGGCTTCACGGCGACCTTCACGGTCAGGGTAGCGCCCTCTGCCTCGCTGGCAGAATCCACGCTGACCTCGGGACGGCCCACGGGCTCCACACCGGCTTCCTTAGCGGCAGCCTCAAAAGCCTCCGGGAACAGCTCGTTGATGGCGTCGTAGGTAAAGACGTCTGCGCCGTACATCTTCTCGATCAGAGCCTTGGGAGCCTTGCCCTTGCGGAAGCCCTGCACAGGGTACTTCTTGCCCTCTTTTTTGAAAACATCGGCAACAGCCTTCTTGAAAGCCTCTGCGTCGATGGAGAACTGCAGTTCTGCCATGCTCTTCTCGAGCTTTTCACACTTGATGAGATTCATTTGTTTATCCTCCACTCAAATATTCTATTGCTCAGGGCAGGAAGTTTTTGCCCGGAGCAACCGCGCACCACGTCCTTGCTGTATGCACACGGAATGCGGGGACGCGCGCGCTCAATTGGGTGCAACAATCGCGTCAAAACTTATTATAGCACGCTCTGGACACAATTGCCATACCAAATTTTTAAATTTTGTCGTTTTTGCCCTTTTCTATCGCCGTTAATTGATACGGTATGGGCAGAAACGCAGGCCGTCGGCACTTACCAGCTTGTACCGGATGCCGTCCACCTCGCCCTGTACGGCGAACCGGATGGCGTTGCCGTGCAGATGCCCGTAGAAGCAGGTCTTGATGCCGAACTCCTTCAGGGTGGCCACGATCTCCGGGGCGCTGGTTCCGGTGTAGACCGGCGGATAGTGCAGGAACACCAGCTTTTCCAGCCCGGGCTCCGCAGCCTGCAAACTCATGCGCAGGCGTCCGATCTCGCGGTTCATCACCTTTTCATCGTGGGGCTCGCCCACATCGAACAGCCAGCCGCGGGTGCCGCAGATGGCGTACCCTTCCACGCTGTAAGAATTGTTATGCAGGATATGCAGGGTATCAAAGCCCTCGGCCTTGAGGTAGGCGTTCATCTTGTTGGCGGTGGACCACCAGTAATCGTGGTTGCCCTTCATGATGATCTTCTGGCCGGGCAGCTGCTGCAAAAAGGCAAAATCCTTGCGGGTATCGGTCAGGCGCATGGCCCAGCTGATATCTCCCGCCAGCACGATGGTATCCTGCGGGGTGATGAGCTTGCGCCAGTTTTTCTCCAGCCTGTCCACATAATCGTTCCAGCCGGGGAAGATATCCATCGGCTTGGATGCGCCCAGAGAAAGATGGGGGTCGCCAAGCACAAAAAGTGCCATAGTCTGTTTACTCCTGTTCTGTCTGTCCGCAGAAGCTTATGCCTGATAGCCCAGCGCCACCTCAGCAATCTGTGCCGGGGCAATGACGGTATCAAAGCGCTCCGGCTTGCTGCGCAGGGCGGCAAGGCTTGCCGGGGCGGTGTGGCCGGTGGCAGCCTCCAGCTGCTGCATGGCTTCAAAATCGTTTTCCGGGGCGGTTTTGCCCAGTGCGCTCAGCACGCTGCGGGGGAACTTGAAGGGCGATGCGGTGGAAAGCACCACCATGGGCACGCCCTGCCGCTTTTTCTGTGCAGCCACATGGAAGGCCACGGCGGTGTGGGTATCGCACAGGTAGCCGTCCTTTTCGTAGCGGGAACGGATCTCCCCTGCCACCTCGGCCTCGCTGCTCCAGCCGCAGGAGAAGTTCTCCTGAATGGCAGCCAGCGTCTCGGGACGGACGGTGTAGCTGCCGGTAGCAGCCAGCTGCTGCATAAAGCCCGCCACCTCGGCATCGCTGCCGGTCACATGGTACAGCAGACGCTCCAGATTGGAGGACACCAGAATGTCCATGCTGGGAGAGGTGGTCTTGAAGAACTCCCGCTTTGCAGTGTAAGTACCGGTGGTGAGGAAATCGGTCAGTACGTTATTCTCGTTGGAAGCGCAGACCAGCTTGCCCACAGGCAGACCCATCTGCTTTGCGTAATAACCGGCGAGGATATCGCCGAAGTTGCCGGTGGGCACACAGAAGTCCACCTCGTCACCGAAGGTGATCTTTCCGGTCTTGAGCAGCTGGGCGTAGGCGGCAAAATAGTAGACGATCTGCGGCACAAGACGGCCCCAGTTGATGGAGTTGGCGCTGGAAAGACGGATGTTCCGCTTTTCCAGTTCGGCAGCGATGGCCTTATCGCCAAACACCTTCTTTACGCCGGTCTGGGCATCATCGAAGTTGCCGCGCACAGCGTAAACAGCAACGTTAGCGCCCTCCTGCGTTGCCATCTGCAAACGCTGGATTTCGCTGGTGCCGCCGGTGGGATAGAACACGGCGATCTCCACACCGGGGATATCATGATAGCCGTCCAGCGCAGCCTTGCCGGTATCACCGCTGGTGGCCACAAGGATCAGGGTCTTTTCAGTGCGGCCCAGATTCTTTTTGGCCTCCACCAGCAGCTTGGGCATCAGCTGCAGGGCGTAATCTTTAAAGGCGCAGGTCGGGCCGTGCCACAGCTCCAGGGCGTAGGTGTCCCCTTCCACCGGGGCAAGATAGCCTGCCTTGCCGCCGAAAGCAGCGCCGTAGGTGCTGCGGGTGGCCTCGGTCAGGAAGGCGGGGTCGTAATCGGTCAGGTACTCCCGCACAACGGCTGCTGCCAGCGCGGGGTAGTCCAGCCCGCACAGGGCTTTTACATCCACCTGCGGAAAACTTTCCGGCACAAACAGACCGCCCTCATCGGACAGCCCCTGTGCAATTGCCTGAGAAGAAGTTACTTTGCGGTTCTGATCTCTGGTACTGAAAAACTGCATGGTCATCGCTCCTTTTCGCCACGGAACGTGCCGGGCACGTTCCCGGTTGTACGGCAAAGCCCTCGCTTTGCCGCATACTTCCCACCGGTGCCACGGTTTCTGCCTTAGGTCTCGCAGAGAAAGGCACCCTTTATAATATGTACCATCCAGCGCCCGCTGTCAAGAGGAACTACCTCTGCAACGTCAAAACGCACCGGTTCTTCGCTTTGGCCGGTCTGCTGCAAATACCCTTGTGCAGCGCAGATCAGCCGGTGCTGCTTGGCCGGGTCTACGGCGGCAGCGGGCCGTTGCAGCATCCCTTGGCTGCGGGTCTTTACCTCGCAGATGACAATGGTGCCGTCCGGCTCCCGCAGCACAAGATCCAGCTCTCCCATGCGGGTATGATAGTTATGCGCCAGCAGCTGTGCGCCCTGCTTCTGATACCAGCGGGCAGCGGCAGCTTCTCCCCTGCGGCCGGTCTCGGCGCGGTTCATTTGCCGCTCTCCGGCCAGTAGCCCTGCTTTTTAAGGAAGCTGCGGCGGTAGAACGGCTGGATGCCGTACTGCGCGATCAGCTCGTAATGCAGCTTTGTGGGGTAGCCCTTGTGCTTTGCCAGCTGATACTGCGGGTACTGCTTGTCCAGCTCCAGCATATAGCGGTCTCGGCTGACCTTGGCCAGCACCGAGGCCGCGCCAATGCTGGCGCTGGTGGCATCGCCCTTGACCACCGGCTGTGCCGGGATCTGCAAGCCTGCGGGGGTACGGTTGCCGTCCACCAGCACCAGATTGGGCACAATGTCCAGCTCTTCCACCGCCTGCTGCATCCCGCCCATGGTGGCGTTCAGGATGTTTTCCCGGTCGATGACCTCCGGCCCCACAAAGACGATGCGGTAGGCCAGCGCTTTTTCGCAGATCTCGTCAAACAGCGCCTCGCGCTTTTTTTCGGTCAGCTTTTTAGAATCGTTGATGCCATACACCGGGTTTTCGGGGTCCAGAATACAGGCTGCTACGCACACAGGGCCGCAAAGCGGGCCGCGCCCGGCCTCATCCACACCGGCAAAACAGCCGTACTGGCTGCGCACCTCGGCATCAAAGGCGTACAGCGGAGCCGAGATCTCCTCGTCCGAGCGGCGCTTCATTCCTCGTCCTCCCCGGCAAAGTCGGTCAGATCATCCCGCTGCGGCGGACGCTCCAGCGA
>OGMB01001337.1_pt1 | contig 11076 bp, 5 predicted proteins | sample 1573001 | NCBI WGS metagenome assembly OGMB01 (sample SAMEA2581921, study PRJEB24529) | metagenome | biome: Human gut stool | place: China | collected 2011
GGCCCTTGCCGCCGACGCGCACTGCGACGTGGTCGTGATCGGTGCGGGCGGCTCAGGTCTCACGTCGGCGCTCTCCGCAGCCGAAGCGGGCGCGAAGGTAATCGTCGTCGAGAAGATGCCCTTCATTGGAGGCAACACCGTTCTTGCCACGGGCTTCATGCTCGGCGTCCCGAAGGGCGAACCCCGCGAGCTCGAGCTGCTCGAGAGCGACATGATCCGCAAGGGCGGCCGCACGACCGATCAGGCCCTTCTCACACGCATCGTCTCCGGCTCGGGCGAAGCCGTTGAATGGCTTCGCAGCTACGGCGCCGAACTCGAGCCCCTCTGCATCACCCGCGACGACAGCCTTCAGACGGCCTGCAACCTCAATGAGGACGGCACGGTTTCCAAGCGCGGCATCCAGCCCAAGCGCGGCCTCATCGGGCCCGAAATCATCAACGCCCTTCTGCACGGGATCGAATCCCACGGTGTGCCCATCCGCACCCGCACCGCCGTCAAGAGAATCACAACCGACGCCGAGGGCCGCGTCAACGGCGTCGTCGTCCTCAACACGAAGGGCAGGGAGTACAGGATTGATGCGCCCGCCGTGGTCATCGCAACGGGCGGCTTCAGCGCAAACGAGGCGATGGTCTCCCGTTTCGCACGCCACACGCAGGGCCTGCAGTCCACCAACTCCCCCGCCGCCACGGGCGACGGCATCCTTCTTGCCGAGAACATGGGGGCCCGAACAGTCGACATGCACGCCGTGACGGTTCATCCGACCACGCTTCCTTTTTCCGGTCTCATCCTGCCTCATCAGGTGCGCGTCAACGGCGCGATCCTCGTCAACGACAAGGGCGAACGCTTCGCCGACGAGCTTTCCGAAAAACTGGCGGAGCAGATCCGCGACAAGAACAGCGGCCGCGCCTGGCTCATCTTCGATCAGGCGATGATCGACGACATGCCAGTTCTCAAGAGCTACGCCCGCTCGGGCTACTTCATTCGCGGCACGTCCGACCTTGAACTCGCCCGAGGCATCCGCGTGCCTCCCGAAAAGTTCCACGAAACCCTCGTGCGCTACCGTAGCATGGTCGACCGTCAGGAGGACACGGACTTCGGCCGTCCCCAGCTCCTGAGCCGCCTCGACAGCTCCCCGCTCTACGCCGTGAGCGTGCGCCCCGGCATTCACACGACACTCGGCGGCCTCAAGATCGACCCGCGCGCCCGCGTCCTGAGCGACAAGGGCCCCATTGCCGGGCTCTATGCTGCGGGCGAAGTGACGGGCGGCGTCCTCGGCGCCAGACGCCTTGAGGGTGCAGGTCTTACCGCAGCCATCGTCTACGGCCGCATCGCGGGCACCGAAGCCGCAGACTGGGCAAAGCTGCGCGCGAAGACGAAGCCTGCGGCTGGAACGGGCGGCTGAGGGCCACTCCGTCGCCAGACGACGCAACCTGACGCGGCTTCCGTCATAATGGTTCCACAGAACCCACGGAGGCCCTTCCTTTGCCAAAGCTTCGCATCTTTCACTCGGCCGACTGGCACATCGGCAAGGGACTCGGAACGATCGACCGCACGGACGACTTCCGGGTCTTCATCCGCGACTTTCTCGAACTCGTCGAGAAGCGCAGGCCCGATGTCATTCTTCTAGCGGGCGACATCTTCGACACGTCCATGCCCGCAAACAGTGCCCAGCGCCTCTATTACGACATGATCCGCGCCCTCTCGGGCACGTCGGTCATGGCCACCGTCATCACGGCGGGCAACCACGACTCACAGCGCTTTCTCGAAGCCCCCAGGGCACTTCTCGAAACGATGAACTGCTTTGTCGCGGGCGAGTCGCCCGAAAGTCAGGCGTTCGTTCTCCGAGACGATGCGGGCGAGCCCCTCCTTGCCGTCGCGGCCGTTCCCTTCCTGCGCGAGGGCGACGTAAGAGGCGGCTCAATCGACGACACGGACGCCACGAGGGCCGCCAGATTCGAGTCGGGCGTCAGGAAGCACTACGATACCGTTAACGGCTTTCTGGACGAGGCGCTCGACGGCGCACGAGTACCCCGAATCGCCATGGGGCACCTGTTCGTGACGGGATCGCGCCTGCGACCCGACGACGACCCGCCGACACCGAACGAGAGTGCCTACGTGGGCTCTCTTCGCAACGTCACGGCCGACGCCTTCGGCACGGACTGGGACTACGTCGCCCTCGGACACATTCACAATAGCCAGACGGTCAAGGCACAGATTCCCATGCGCTACAGCGGCTCTCCCGTCTCGCTTTCCTACTCGCACATCCCGTACCGCCATCACATCGTCGAGCTCACCTTCGATGAAACGGGCGGCATGACCTTCGAGGAACTTCCCGTCAGGCAGCCCCGTGAATTCGTTCGTGTCAGCGGCACGTTCGAGGAGCTTCGCGCAGACATTGCCGAGGCCGGCGCAACACATGAAAAGCCCTTCGTCGAAGCGACGCTCACGTCGGACGAATGCGTGCCCGACCTTGCGGGCGAACTCACCGCCTGGGGCGAGGCGCACGGCGTCATCGTCACCGCCGTACGCAACCAGCAGGCCGCACGCAAATACGAAGAGGACGAGCTCAATGCGCCGTCCCTCGACGACCTGACGCCCGAATCCGTCTTCAAGTCCTTTCTTGAGGAGCGCTTTGAAACGCGCGAAGGCGCAGACGACGCCTATCGCAAGCTCATGCCGCTTCTCGACGAAGCGGTCGAGGAGGTGCGCATCGAGACGCGCCCCGCCATCGAAAGCGCCGACACACCCAACCAAGAGAAGAACACCGCCGAGGAGGTTCCGGCATGAGGCTCCTGCAACTCCGGTTCACGAACATCAACTCACTTGCGGGCACCTGGGAGATCGACTTCACGAACGCCGACTTCAGGCGCAGTCCGCTTTTTGCCATCATCGGCCCGACGGGCAGCGGCAAGTCGACGATTCTCGACGCCGTCTCGCTCGCGCTTTATGCCACGACGCCCCGCATGACGGACACACACGTCAAGTTCGAGGGACCCGACGCCTGCCCCGTCATGACGAAGGGGGAAGGCGCGGCCAGCGCCGCTGTTCGATTCGAGGCGGACGGCCGCGAGTACCTGTCGCGATGGAGCCGGCGCACGAAGCGTACGGGCAGGCTTTCCGAAGACGAAGTCGAGCTTGTGGCCTTCGCAAGCCCCGAAGACAGGACGGGACGCGTCATCGCCAGTCAGAAGCGCCTGTGGGAAAGCGAGATCCAGCGCATCACGCGCATGTCCTTCCCGATCTTCACCCGCTCGGTGCTGCTTGCGCAGGGCGCCTTCTCCAACTTCCTCAAGGCTGCCGACGACGAGCGTGCAAATCTCCTCGAAAAGATCACGGGGACGGATCTTTATTCGGCCGTCAGCATGAAGATCTTCGAGAAAAACCGAAGCGCCCGCGACAGTCTTGACATGGCCGTCGCCAGACTCGAGGGCATGCAGATTCTCTCCGACGAGGATCGTCGGGCGCTGGAACAAACGGTGACCGAGCTCTCGCTCAAGGTGCCCGCCATGGAAAAAGCCTCGAAAGAGCTGGACGAAGCACTGCGCTGGCGCAGGGGACTCGACAGACTGACCTGCGACCTTGCAGACCGCGTCAGGGTCGAAGCCGCCGCAAAGGCGGCCGAGGCTGCCTTCGAGCCCGAGCTCAGGAAGGCCGAACGCGCCGAGCAGGCCGCAAAGCCTGTCGAGCGCCATGAAGAGCTTCTCAAGACCGAGGTTCTGTTCACACGCAACAAGTCCGAACTGGCCGAAGCGGAATCTCAGCTTGAAGCGGTACGCACTGCCCTCCCTGATCTGGAAGCTACCCTGAAGACCGCCGCGACGGCGGAGCGAGGAGCCGCAGCCACCAGAGACGGCTTCATGCCCGAATACCGCCGCATGCTCGAGGCTGACGAAGGCATCAGACGACTCTCTCATCAGGCGTCAACCGCACAAAAGACTGCCGAAGCAGCCTTCGAGGCTGAGAAGACCGCATGCGCGGGCCTCGAAACAGCAGCCGCCCGACAAAAGAAGGCCGCCGATGAGTCCGCCCGCCTGCAGGAACGCATGACCACCACTTCTGCCGATGCACAGCTCGAGACTCCGCTTGCGCTTCTGAAGCAGTCTGCCGCTGCGATTGAAGCGCTCTCCACCCGCCTGCGGCAGGAGGAGCAGAATGCCGACACCCTCGTGGGACGTCTTGAGCTCGGCCGCGTCAAGACGGCGTCATTCGAAGCAGAGGCGAAGGCCGCCGTCGAAGCCCATGCCGCGTGTCAGACCACTCTGGAACAGGCTCGCAAGACCCTTGCCGCCATGCAGGCAAAGAGCTCCTACGAAGCCACACTGCTTCGCATGAAGACTCTGACCGAAGAGATGGCACTCGCACGCCACGTCGAGACGCTCCTTCAGCAGAAGGCCACGATTGAGGCTAGCACGGCACGCATGGCCGCATCGGCCGACCCCATCTGGTGGGAGGCCTCGGGTGCTCCCGAAATGCAGGGGCTTCTGCACCGTCTCGAAGAGCGCCTTGATGCCATCGAGAAGCGCCATCCGGGACTTTGCACCGTGCTGTCGACACCTGACAACACGCACCTCAAGTCTCTCAGTGAAGAACGAAACGCACTGGACAAGTGGACGAGCGATCTTGCAGAAGGCGAGCGCGCCTGCCGTGCCGCAGAGCTCAAGGAGCGCGAGGCGCTGGAAAACAAAAGCCTGTCCGCAGAAAGGTTCCGGAAGGCGCAGGCTCTTCTCGAAAAGCTTGAGGGAGAGCTCAGGCATACCCGCGAGAACCGTGACGCCGCTTCCAAGGCTTTGGAGGCTGAAAAGACGCATGCTCAGGAACTTCGCTCACAGCTTCCTGACAGCGACGCCGAACTCGATCTCCCCGCGCTCTGCACCGCGCTCGAAGCCCGCGTTGCAAACCGAAGGAAGCTCGAAGCTCAGGCAAGCCAGGCTGCCGACGCACTCACCCGCGCCGACCGTACGCTTGCCGTTTGTCAGTCCGATGCCGCCAGGGCAACACAAGCGAAGAACACCGCGGAGGCAGCGTGCGGCGCAGCGAAGAAGGCATGCACCGACGCTGTCGCTCTGAGAGCGGAAGCCTTCGGAGAACGCAATCCCGAAGCAGAGCTCACCGCTCACGATCGGGCCCTCAACGAGGCCCGCGCCCGCCTGCACGTCGCGCAAGACGCTCTCTCAAAGGCGCAGGCAAACGAAAGGGAAGGCACTGCCCGTGCCGAAACGCTCAGAAAAACCTCGGCGGATCTGGACGCCCAGATCACAGAGAAGCGCACTGCTCTTGCCAAGGCACTTGAGGATGCAGATTTTGAAACGATCGACGAAGCCAGAGGCGCCGCTCTGCCGGCTGAGACGATCAGAGCTTGCAGAACGCAAATGCAAAAGCTCGTCGAAGAGCGCGTGCGTCTTTCCGGCGAGGTCGCGCAGCTTGATAGACAGGTGAAGGAAGAATCCGCCAAGTCTCTGACAACAGAGACGGCCGAAGCGCTTGCGCCCAAGGCGGCGAATGCCGCCACCAAGCTCCTTGCAGGCAGGGATGAACTGAGCGCAGCGAAAAAGTCGATGGCCGAGGATGACCGTCGTAGACTTGAAGCCGACGACGCACGCAGGGAAATCGAACGGCTTCGTGAACTTGCCGGTCAGTGGGAGCAGCTCAACATGCTGCTCGGCAGCCATGACGGCAAGAAGTTCAGGGCGGCCGCCCAGAAGATCACGTTCCGCATCCTCCTCAAGCTCGCCAACGAGGCCATGAAGACCATGTCGCCCCGCTACCAGCTCAGGACGGGCGGGCCGTCGGGACTTTCTCTCGACGTCATCGACCACGAGATGGGAAGTCAGGTGCGCACCTCCCAGAACCTCTCCGGTGGCGAAAGCTTCATGGTGAGTCTGGCGCTTGCCCTCGGGCTCTCACGCATGGGCGGCCGAAATCTGAGGGTCGACACACTGTTCCTCGACGAAGGCTTCGGCACTCTCGACGAGGACACGCTCAACAAAGCGCTTTACGCCCTCGAGACGCTCCAGAAGTCGAGCGGCAAGCTCATCGGCATCATCTCCCATGTCAAGAGCATTCGTGAACGCATTGATGCGCAGATCGTCGTGACGAAGCGTCCCGGAAGCGGCAGAAGCACGCTGTCAGGACCTGGAGTCACGAAAATTGACGCAGAATAGCTGTACAGTTCCACAACAAGCTCAAAAGAAAGCGAAGCCCTGCAGGATCACCCCCGCAGGGCTTCTTCAAGTCAGGTGAGAAAACACTCAGCGTGTAAAGTCAACGTCCTTCACCAACTCGGACACTCCCAAGTATTCGGCAAGCGCCCTGACGTCAGGGCAAAGCACGGCAGGCTTCGAGGCGATGAGGTCCTGAAGCGTCGATGCGCCGTAAGTCATGGCCGCAGCATCGCAGCCGTAGCGGTGCGCCATGATCACGTCGTGGGTCGTATCGCCGATCATGACCGTTCGTTCGGCAGGAACATCAAGCTCAATGCCGATCTTCTCGAGCATCTCGGCATTGGGCTTGGGAAGACATTCGGACGCCGTCTGCGTCGTCATGAAGAAGCCTTCCAATCCCGTACGCTCGAATACGCGCCGAAGGCCTTCACGACTCTTGCCCGTTGCAACCGCCGTCCTGAGGCCTCTTGCATGAAGTCCAACGATCAACTCGCGCATGCCGGGGAAGAGGATCACGTCCGCCTCGTGCGGGATGTACCACGCGCGGTAGATTTCACCGAACCTCATGTGCTCGGACTCGGGACAGTCAGGCACGACCTTGAGGATGGCGCTTCGCCAGTCGAGGCCGATCACGCCACAGGCGTCCTGAAAGGACGGCACGGGATAGCCCATTTCGCGCGCGGCATGCTGGATGCCCTTCGCGATGAGAGCCGTCGTGTCCATGACGGTGCCGTCCCAGTCAAAGACAAAAAGATCGTACTTGGGTGCAAAGCCCGTCATGTCAGCGGCCTCCCTTCTCATCAAGAACCTTTAGAAGCGCAGCACAGTCCTCAGGCATCGGCGCCTGAATGTCGAGCTGCTCGCCCGTCACGGGATGCGTGAAGCGCAGGCGGGCGGCGTGCAGAAACATGCGCTTGAGAGGCGCACCGAGCAGGCCTCGCGACACCTCCCTGTTGAAGTCGAAGTCCCCGTACTTGTCGTCACCCACGAGCGGGAAGCCCTGGGAGAGCGCATGGACGCGAATCTGGTGCGTGCGCCCCGTCTTGAGCTCCGCATCAAGATAGCTGACGGAGCCGTAGCGCTTCAGAAGCGTGAAGATCGTGTGGGCGGGAACTCCCTCGACCTGATCGACGCGCACGCGACGCTCGCCCGAGGGCAACAGATAGCGCACGAGCGGAAGCTTCACGTGCTGGCGGTCGTTGACCCAGTCGCCCTTGACGAGCAGGCGGTAGTGCTTCTCAATGCCGCCGCTCTCCTTCATCATGTCGTGAAGGCGCACGAGTGCCTTGCGGCTTCGACAGACGATGATGGCGCCGGAGGTCTCGCGGTCGAGCCTGTGGGCAAGCTCAAGAAAGGGTTCGTCGGGACGCGAGGCGCGCAGGCGCTCGATAAGACCGTGCGAAATGCCCGAGCCGCCGTGGGCGGCAATGCCCGAAGGCTTGTTGACGATGAGAAGATGTCTGTCCTCGTACAGGACGGGAACCGTCCCTTCAGCAAGGGGCACGGCCGCAGGCCTGCCTGCGGGCTTCTGAGAAATCCTGATCGGAGGCACGCGCAGCAGGTCGCCCTCGACGAGCTTCGTCTCCGCCTTGACGCGCGCCTTGTTGACGCGCACCTCACCAGCCCTGATGATGCGGTAGATGTGGCTTTTGGGCACGCCCTTGGCAACGCGTGCAAGATAGTTGTCGACACGCTGGCCGTCCGCATCCGGGCCGACCGCAATCCAGTTGACGCCGTCAGTACGCAAAGACGTGATCCCGGACGAAGGCAGGATGGAAATTTCCGCTTTGTTTTCTCCACTCATCGTTTATACTTGTCGGCTATGATCGTTTGAACCACCGTCCGCTCGACGGCTTCAGGCGGTCAGGTTTCAGACGTGACGAGTCTTGAAAGCGCCCCGTCAGGCATTGATGCGGCCCGAAGCCGCGTCATGACGCGCATTCTCTCACGTTTTCATCGATTTTTGTGTCCGCCGCCCCACTGGCGAAGCGTCGGGCTAAAACCCATTTTGTTCAACAGGCGTCCCGGTACCCGGCGTACCGAGCCCTCGCCAAGGCGTCCGCGCCGTCCGACAGGACCTCCGCGATGCGCCGCACCGTTCTCGAAACGGCTCCCCGACATTAGGCTCGCAGCCCCGAGGCCAGCTTGAGCGCTTGTCCGCCCCCTTTGCGGCGGTCGTGTCCGGAACCGAAGCGAGACGAGCGGAGAAGCATCGCGACCGGTCCGCCGGCCGAGCAGCCCGCGCCTGCGACGACTCCTGCCGAGAGAGGGATGCAGGCGGCATCAGGGCGACAATCCCCGATGCCGTTGCCTTTGAAGCTGAAATTCACTTGTCTGCCGCTCCGGGCTGTCAGCCCGGCCTGAGCGGACCCCGGACCGGGAAATTCGAGGGAGGTCCCTCTTTCCCGCCGCGCAGCACGCACTGGCGCAGCTCCCCCCGTCTTCCCTTCGGGTGTTGAGCGCGCCGCGTAGAATCATCTGCGCCCGAAGCCTCCGACGGGTCTGAAAAATGCTCCGGCCGCGCTTATCAGCGTATGCACCGGCGGGCTTTTCCTCGTGCTCCGCACGATGGAGAAGGCTCGGAATGCTGTGAGGGATTGAGCCCGTTCGAACGCTCCCGCGTCCGCTCGTGAAGACTCTCCCCAGTTGCCCCGATCGGGGCAGACACAGCGCCGTTGACGCACCCGACAGCAACCAGGATGGCCGGCCGCAGGGCTCCAAAAGGTGCGTCACACGCACCATGGGGGCACGCGTGCCGTCGGCGCCGAAACGCGCGGAAGACGCCACCCGTGCCGACCTCAACGAGGTCCGGCATGACGGGCCTGCGTCCTTCGATGCGGCTGAGGCGCGCTTGCCGTTGCCCGCAGCGAATGCAGGGACAGGCGCCATTTCACTTCAAGGCACGCCAAAGTCCGCCCGCGTCAGTGGCGGCCGGAGTGCAATGCCATGAAGCGCATGCTTTTCAATGCCACGCACGCGGAAGAAACCCGCGTCGGCATCGTCGATGGACAGAAGCTCATCGACATCGACATCGAGACCGTGGGCCGCGAAGCCCGCAAGTCCAACATCTACAAGGGCGTCGTGACCCGCATCGAGCCCAGCCTCGAAGCCTGCTTCGTCAACTACGGCGAAGAGCGCCACGGCTTCCTTCCCTTCAAGGAAATCTCCCGCGCCTACTTCAAGGAAGGCGTCGACGTCCGTTCGGCCTCCATCCGCGAAGCCATCACGGAAGGTCAGGAACTGATCGTTCAGGTCGAAAAGGAAGAGCGCGGCAACAAGGGCGCCGCCCTCACGACCTTCATCAGCCTTGCCGGCCGCTATCTCGTCCTCATGCCGAACAATCCGCGCGGTGGCGGCGTCTCCCGCCGCATTGAAGGCGAGGAACGTCAGGAACTGCGCGAGGCCATGGAAAAGCTCGACCTGCCTGGCGGCATGTCCACCATCGCCCGCACGGCCGGCATCGGCCGTACGACCGAAGAGCTCCAGTGGGACCTCAACTACCTCCTCAAGCTCTGGGAGGCCATCTCCGAAGCCGCTGCGCCGCAGTATGAGCTCGTGCGCGAGGAAAACGGCCGCCGCACCACGCAGCTCGTCAAGACGAGCGTCGTCGAAGGCCGCCCGCTTCGCCGCGCCAATCCTCCGCCCTTCCTGATCGTTGAGGAATCCAACCTCGTCGTGCGCGCCATCCGCGACTACTTCCAGCCCGACATCGGCGAAGTGCTCGTCGACACGGACGAGATCTATGAACAGGCCCGCCAGTTCATGTCGCACGTCATGCCCGACATGGTCGGCCGCGTCAAGCGCTACCGTGAGGACATTCCGCTCTTCACGCGCTTCCAGATCGAACACCAGATCGAAACAGCCTACTCCCGCACGGTCCCGCTGCCCTCCGGCGGCGCGATCGTGATCGACCATACGGAAGCCCTCGTCGCCGTCGACGTCAACTCCGCACGCGCCACGCGCGGCGCCGACATCGAGGAGACGGCCTTCCGCACCAACTGCGAGGCTGCCGACGAAGTGGCCCGCCAGATGCGCCTGCGCGACCTTGGCGGCCTCATCGTGATCGACTTTATCGACATGGCCGACACGAAGAACCAACGCGCCGTCGAGCAGCGTCTCAAGGACGCCCTCAAGTACGACCGCGCCCGCGTCCAGATGGCCAAGATCAGCCGCTTCGGCCTGATGGAGCTCTCCCGCCAGCGCCTGCGTCCTGCCCTTTCCGAAGGCAGCCACGTCACCTGCCCGCGCTGCAACGGCGTCGGCGTGATCCGCGACACGGAAAGCTGCGCCCTGCAGGTCCTGCGCATCCTTCAGGAAGAGGCCATGAAGGAAGGCACGGGCGCCGTGCACGCGCAGGTTCCCGTCGACGTCGCCACCTTCCTCCTCAACGAGAAGCGCAACGACATCACGAAGCTTGAGGCACGCCACCGCGTGCCCATCGTGCTCATCCCGAACACCAAGCTCGAGACGCCGCACTACCACATCGAGCGCCTGCGTCAGGACGACGAGCGCCTCGAAGACACGACGCCGAGTTTCAACCGCGCCGAGGACGTCGCCCAGGTGGCCGACGATCCGTACGCCCTGAAGAGCCAGGAGGACAAGCCCCAGCGTCCGAAGCAGGTTCCCGTCATCAAGAACGTACTCCCGCGCGATCCCGCTCCCGTGCATCCGCAAAAGGCCGAGGAAGCCAAGGCCGAGGCCGGCAAGTCCGCCCAGCTCCAGCCCGTCACGCAGGAAAAGGGCCTCTTCTCTCGCATCATGAGCTTCCTCTTCGGCAGCAAGGATGAAAAGAAGGAAGAGGAAAAGAAGGTCGAGGAAAACAAGACCGAAGGCAAGGAAAAGTCCAAGGACGCCGGCCGCGAAGACCGCCGTCGTCGCGGTGGCCGCCGCGACTCCCGTCGAGACGCCTCCTCCC